>Ga0209278_1000043_pt1 | contig 257837 bp, 222 predicted proteins | sample JI81BgreenDNA_FD_187504 | JGI IMG/M metagenome (GOLD analysis project Ga0209278, IMG submission 187504) | Wastewater effluent complex algal communities from Wisconsin, to seasonally profile nutrient transformation and Carbon sequestration -... | ecosystem: Engineered > WWTP > Effluent > Algae... | reverse complement strand
ATAGGGTAAGCAAATTAGTAAGAACAGGCACTTCAGAAAGTCCGATTTATCAACGCACGGTTTACATAGATGGTTTGTTTGAATATTGTAGTTTGGAGAACAGTAGTTTTTATGAAAAAAACTATGTTCATGTGATGGATAACAAAAGCCGAATTGCAGAAATTAGGGTTGGCTCATTTCCAGACGATATTGAAGATGAAGAAGAAATTTATATATTAGAGGACCATTTGGGTAGCTCAACTGTAAGGTTGAATGAAGATGGAAAAATAATAGATAGAGAAGAGTACTACCCTTTTGGCGATAGTTCTTTGAGAACCTTTAGCAGCAAACGTTATCGTTATGTTGGTAAGGAAAAAGATGCAGAAAGCGGCTTGTATTATTACGGAGCAAGGTATTATTTGCCTTGGTTGTGTAGGTTTATAAGTGTGGATCCGTTGGCGGGGAAGTATGCTTGGCAATCATCATATGTATATGCAGATAATAATCCCGTTGTTTTAAATGATATTAATGGTGAAGGAACGGGAGAGGGAGAAGGTGGCGGGGAATTACAAACTCATAAAACACAAAAAGGAGACACTTATTCAGAGTTAAGTAAAAAATATGGGGTGTCAGTTGAAAATCTTAGACAATGGAACGGCTATGATGATAATAAAATCCCAACAGGAGTAAATTTAATCGTTTCAGACCCAAATCAGTCGAGTGGTGGAAATGAAACCACGATTCAAAAACTTGCAAGAACCGCGATTACGAATATAGCTGAAACAGGCAATAATCTTTCTGGTGGACAATGGAGTAGCGAGGCAAGTAGCAGTGAAGTCGATGCTTTTCAACTCTTTTATCAATGGGTTTGTGGAACTGGTCAGAGATGCTATGAATTTAATTCTAATAGCACTATGGGGAGTCAAATGCTTAGAACAGCTACTGTGAATGATGCTCTGACTAAAACAGCTAATAATGCTGCGGCAGGAAACTCTAATTCAACTCGTTTCGCTCGCTCATTATCTACTGAATTTTCAGGTCTTAGAACCATATTATATCCTATTGACTTTTTTAAAGATGTTTCAGGTGATAATCCTGCAAGAGGATTTCATGGAAGTTTTGGTGGATATATTCATGTTCTAGAAATTATGCCGCTTGGTGAAGATGGAGGAACTATGATTAAAATGTTAGTTCAAATCACCGAAAGAATGACTTCGATTTCAGGAACAAGAGCTCCTTCTTTGGCTAATGGCTATGGAGATAATCCAACGGCAATTTATAGTACAGAAAATCCATACGGTTTAAATGGGCAGTTTAGAACAGTAGAAATAAATTACAATTTAGAGATTATAAGATGGATACCACCAATTAAGTATTATAAACAAAGGTTAACCCCATTAAAAGGATTTAGATAAATGATCATTTTTAAACTCAAAACAATTTTTATTCTATGTGCATTTTTTTTACATGGTTGTTCAAGTATTGAAAAACAAATTGAAGGTCAATATTTTTTTATTTTTCCATCAGGAGAATTCCAATTATTGTCCATTGAATCTAATAATACTTATATTCAGAAGATATATTCTAGTGAAAAGGACTTTAGAAATAGCTGCTCACCAAAATTTGAAAGTAACGGAAATTGGATTGATGAGGGAAAAGATTTTACTTTTAATCATTGGTTATCATATTGCTATGATAGCGACCCAAAGCAAATTCGCAAATACCCTATTCATGTTACAATGGCTAATGTTTATTTTTATAACTCAATATTTGATTTAAAAGACTATATATCTATTTATATGGAAAATGGGTACGTTTTCAAAAGAATAGAAAAAAAAGTGATTTGGTAGGCTAGTGTACCATCTTGCACCTAAAAATTTTATAAAATAAATAATTTAAAATTTAGCGTGTTATACCTTTAGCACATCAGTAATTTCCAATTACATTTTCCTAAAAGACTGTTGTTTTTGTATTATACTAAAAAATGGATTGTTTTTATGGCACAGAAAATTATAATAATAATTCTTGTATTATTTTCTTCATTAAACTTATATTCTCAAAAGGATAATCGTGTTTCCTTTAATCTGGATTCTATTATAAAAGAAGGAATAATTTTTAAATGCCCCTATATTGTTACTGATATGGGAGGCAAAAGGTTGATAGGGAATGCTAAAGATTCTGTTGAATTAATTTCTAAATTCCTAAAAAAACATTCAAACTGGATATTTGAATTTAGTAATCATACTGACGAAAGAGGAGATTCTAGGCATAATATCGCTTTATCTGAGAAATTTGTTTTATATGTTGGGAATATGCTTTTTAATGAATATTCCATTTCAAAAGAACAGCTAAAATTAAAAGGATATGGAGAATCAATACTTTTAATTCCCACTAAAAAAATCGCTGCCGCAAAAAGTCAAAACGAGAAAGAATATTTACATTCTTTAAATAGACGATATGAGTTAAAGGTCTTAAAAAAAGATAGTCTTAATAATTAGCAGGGTAGTGTACCATTTATCAATTTTGTTTGTATTAAATTTCAGATAGCAAATTGTAGATTTTAGCAGTGAGCCATCTAGTACCTAGCTATTTTTATAATTTATACTAATCCGTTTTCAGTATTTTGAATTCATTTTGATATTAAAGCTCAATTCCCAAAAGTATATTGCTTAATCTCAAAATATTGCCTATTTTGGGTTAATAACAATTGATTGTAAGTAATTATTAATTAGGTATAAAATTCGGCTAGTTAAAATTAGAATATTTGTTATAATGAATTCACTCAAATTATATTTTGCGCTTTTTATGCTTTTGGCTTTGCAGGCTTGCGAAACCAAGGTGTTAAAGGATGTTGAATTTAGTTATGATAATTATAAAGAATTCCCCAAAAGAGGTTGGAAAGAAATTAAAATCGATTCCACCTTTACCGTGCTTTTTGATGCCAAATCAAGTTCTTATTTTTTAGATGAAAACAAAAAAGAATATGGTTTTGATTATGAAATTTTACAAAAGTTTTGCGAAGACAAAAATCTTAAACTAATTGTAAAGGTTTCGCCTGATATAACTGGGATTTATGACACGCTTTACAGCAATAAAGTCGATTTATTGGCTTTTGAATTAACGGTAACCAAATCAAGAACCGAGTTTTTAGAGTTTACTGTACCTACGCATACTACCAGACAAGTTTTGGTTCAGAAAAAGCCAGATAATTGGAAGAAAATGAGTATGTTATCAGTTGAAAAATCTTTATTGAGAGATTTGTCAGAATTGATTGGTCAAACGGTTCATTTAAGAAAAAACTCTGCTTTTATATCCAGAATCCATCATCTTTCGGAAGAAATTGGTGGTGAAATAAAAACCAAAATTCATAAAGGAAATATTGATTCAGAAGAACTAATTCAAATGGTTTCGGAAGGGAAAATTGATTATACCGTGGCCGATCAATACACTGCATTGTTGGCTAAAAATAGTTTTCCAAATATTGATGTTTCAACACCTATCAGTTTAGAACAAAATGTAGCTTGGGCCGTTCGTAAAAATGCGCCCCGTTTGAAAGATACTTTAAACGATTGGTTGAGTAATTTTAAAAACACAAAAGACTATAAGAGCCTTTATAACAAGTATTACCGGGCTAAAATTTTAAAACTAAGAGGCGGTATTTCTCTTAAAAATGGGAAAATTTCAGAATTTGATGAATTAATAAAACAATATGCGCCTGAAATTAAATGGGAGTGGACCATGTTGGCTTCTTTGATTTTTCAAGAATCTAATTTCGATCCTTATGTGGTTTCTAAAGCCAATGCCATGGGTTTAATGCAAATGATGCCTGAAACGGCTGCGAGATTTGGCGTGACGGATATTCACAATCCTGAAGATAATATCAAAGCAGGAGTAAAATACATTAGTTATTTACAGAAAATTTTCAAAAACATTCCTGATAGTTTAGAGCGGTCTAAATTTGTATTGGCCTCTTATAATGTTGGCCCAGGACATATTTTTGATGCTAGAAGATTGGCAGAAAAATATGGTAAAAACCCCAATCTTTGGGATGGAAACGTAGCTGAATTTTTATTATTAAAATCTGATCCTCAGTATTACAAAGATGAAGTCGTAAAAAATGGTTATTGCCGAGGAAGTGAGCCTTATAAATTTGTTCATGAAATTATGGATAGAAACATACGCTACAAAAAGGCTTTAGGTTTGGTAAAAGAGGAAGCGCCTAAAACAATTATTTAAAATGAAAAGCCTTCAAAAACACATTTTTCTTAATTGTTTTTTCGTATTATTTATAACTTGTGCACCTTCTAAAAAAAGCAAAAGTTTTACTTCCGATTGTGAAGTTTTTTATTCAGAAAATCAATTAGATAACAAAGCAGTTTTTAATTTAGAAGGCCAAAACTTTAATCAATATATTCAGAACAAATTGGGTTCGAATTATAAAAACGAAAATGTTTATTTAGAAATCAAGTTTTTGTTGGATAGTCGAGGCAATATTGTAATGGCTAATTATTTAAGTGATCACAATACTTCGAATGAATTAGAAAATCAAATTTTAGACATCTCTAAAAATTGTAAAGCTTGGATTCCGGGCAAAAAAAACAATAAAAATGTTTGTACTGAAAACAAAATAACCATAAAATTACCCGCTAATTAAAATTTATGTCGGCAATAAGACAACAAATAGTTTGGATTACAGGTGCTAGTTCAGGAATAGGAGAGAGTTTAACCTATGAAATGGCGAAGCTGAATAACATACTTATTATTTCATCGAGAAGGGAAAATGAATTGCAAAAAGTGGCTGAAAAGGCTTTGCAATTAGGCGCAAAATCAGTTAAAATTCAAGCTTTAGACTTAGGAAATGAAACTTCCTTTGAAACGATTGTCTCCAATATTTTACAAGAATTTGGTAAAATTGATATTCTCTTCAACAATGGCGGAATTAGTCAAAGAAGCAAAGCTTTAGAAACATCACTTGAAGTAGATCGTAAATTAATGGAAGTGGACTATTTCGGCACCATTGCTTTAACCAAACATTTGTTGCCCAACATGGTTAAAAATAAAAGTGGTCATATTGTTATTACAAGCAGTTTAGTTGGGAAATTTGGTACGCCATACAGAACCGCTTATTCTGCTGCAAAACACGCTTTGCATGGCTATTTCGAAGCTTTAAGGGCTGAACTTTGGGATTATAATATCAAAGTCACTATTTGTTGCCCTGGCTTCATCAAAACATTGGTTTCAGTTAATGCGCTTGTTGGCGATGGAAAAGCGCTGAATGAAATGGACAATGCGCAAGCCAATGGCATGCATCCTGATGAATGCGCCAAACAAATGATTCGAGCGGTTGAAAGAAATAAATTTGAGGTTTTGATAGGAGGGAAGGAAATTTTAGGCGTTTATATCAAACGCTTTTTCCCTAATTTATGGGTCAAAATGCTAAGAAAATTAACTGTTAGATAATTTCTCAATTAAAAATAGTTCTACAAAATGAATTTAATATTTTTCGATAACAACAAACGAATAGATTTATTGCCATTTACTTTCACAAGAACAATGGCTGATATTCGAATTGGTATTTTAACCATCAGAGAAAAATGGGAAAAACACTTTAATTGCGTTTCTTCTAGTTTAACGGTCAATTATTTGAATACTAAATTTCCTATTAAAATAGATTACGATAACATCTTGATTTTGGGAAATATATGTCCAACCAAAGAGCTTTTAAAAACCATTGAATATTTGCCTATAAATAGTGTTCTGAAAAATGGAAATTCTGTTATTGCAGCCAGATTAGATAAAGAAAACACGACTATTTTATTACAAAACCATAGAGAATTAAACGATAGTTTTGAATTAAGTTTTGATTTTATAACTAACGAAGAACATTTTTTATCAGAGATTTTCGAAATCAAACACGTTTGGGATATATTTTCTAAAAATGGAAAAGCCATTGAAGATGATTTTGAATTGCTTACCCGAAACAGACAATCGCAGCCCATTCCGGCTAATAATCAATTTAAAAATCCAGAAAAAATATTCATTGAAGAAGGCGCAAAAATTGATTTTTCTATCTTGAATGCTGATTCAGGCCCTATTTATATTGGGAAAGATGCGGAAGTGATGGATGGAAGTATTATTCGAGGGCCATTTGCTTTGTGCGAACATTCTTCTACCAAATTGGCCACTAAAATTTATGGTCCCACAACGGTTGGGCCTTATTCAAAAGTGGGTGGCGAATTAAACAATGTAGTAATTTTTGGTTATAGCAATAAAGGTCATGATGGTTTTATAGGAAATGCTGTGATTGGCGAATGGTGCAATTTAGGCGCTGACACCAATTGTTCAAACCTTAAAAACAATTATGCTGAGGTGAAAATTTGGAGCTATAAAGAGCAAAAAATGATTCCAACAGGTTTAACCTTTTGCGGTTTACAAATGGGTGATCACTCCAAATGTGGCATCAATACCATGTTTAATACCGGAACAGTGGTTGGAGTGGGCGCTAATATTTATGGTGGGGATTTTCCACCAACCTTTGTTCCTTCCTTCAGTTGGGGAGGCTCAGCGGGTTTTGAAAGCTACCAATTCGATAAGTTTATCGAAACAGCCAAAAGAGTGTATCAAAGAAGAAATTTAGAGCTGTCTAAAATTGACATAGATATCCTTGAGAAAATTTACGATAAAAGTGCTTTGATTTAATACCGTTAGCACATCCGTAATTTCCAATTACATTGTCACAAACGGCTGTTGCTGCGGCATTATACAAGAGAAAATATTGAACTTAAACGTTTTTGATTTAAAATCGGTTAACAACCTCCAACAAATAATCTATTTCAGTATAGCTATTGTAATAATGGAAACCAAAACGAATGTTTTCCCAGCGTGTGTTTACTAAAATTTGATGATTTAATAAATGATTTCTCAACAATTCATTCGATTTAAAAAACATTATAGAAGATTGATTTTCAGCTTTAAAATCACGTCCTATTAATTCAATATTTGAATTATTCAAATTGGATTTAAAATATTTTACCTTCTCTAAATTTTCTTTTTGAATATTGATAGGATTCAAATCCATTTTATGGATAAGTTCCAATTTTATAGCCAATAATCCAGCTAAATTAAAATGTCCAGGTTCATAAGAATGAATGCTAGGAGCATAAGCCAAAACACCTTTTTCATTTTTTCTATAACTATTAAATCCACCTAATTTGGGTAAATGATTTTGTAGAAATTCTTCTTTTATGCACATCAAACCAGATCCAAATCCGGCATTCATCCATTTATAATTACTCAAAATTAAAACATCAATATTGGACTTTTTGAAAGAAAAAATCTCAGAACCTAAACTTTGGGTGGCATCAACTATTAACTTGACGTTTAATGATTTGCAAATTTCACCTAAAGCGATAATATCAATTTTGTAACCCGAAAGAAACTGCACATGGCTAATGGCTAAAATTTCAATTTCATGTTGAATCAATTGGGCTTTGATGACTTCTAGTGGAATTTCAAATTCATAAGGATTTTCTAAATAAAACACTTCAAAATCATTGATTTTAAAAGGATCATTTAGGGAAGGATAATCGCTTGAAAACAATAAAACCCTGGACTTTGCTTTTAGCGAAGGAATTAAAGTGCTTAAACCAAATGAAGAATTAGGAATTAAAGCAATTTCATTTTCAGCGGCATCTAAATACGAACTCAGCAATTTTCTCAGCTGAGGAATTTCTTCCATTTGAAATTTTTCGGCAGTTCCAGCGGCATCTTCTGCCAATTTTTGACTGAATGTAAAAACTTGTTGGCTTATATTTTTCGACATTAAACCAACGGAAGGCGTGTTAAAATAGATGGGATTTTTCGGGCTCATACATTCAAAAATATTAGGTTCAAAGAAATCTATTTTCAGATAGAATTAAAATTATTTTGGCATTTCTATCATCACATTTCCAATTTTTTCACCTTTTAGCACATAAGTATAAGCTTCTGCTATATTTTCAAGCGGATAAGTTCTGTCCATCAAAGGTTTAAACTTGCCTTCGACTGATAATTTACTAATAAACTCAAAACTAGCTTTGGGATTAAAAGGAATGGGAAAAATTACTTTTTTACCTCTAGAAAAAGCGGTCAATAAAGCCAAAAAGGGATTTTGTGACCATTCGCCTAATTCAGATGAAGTATAAATGCCTTTTTCTTTCAATAATTTTTTGCATTTCCCAAAAGAACTTTTGCCGACTGCGTCTAGCACATAATCGTATTTTTCAGGGTCTTGGGTAAAATCTTCTTGAGTATAATCAATGACACGTTTTGCGCCATATTCTAAAATTTTTGCAGCATGTTCGCCTTTGCAAGTGACTGTTATTTCTAAGTCATAATATTTCAAAAACTGAAGCATAGCTGAACCAATAGCACCAGTTGCGCCATTTAGCATTACTTTTTGGCCACTTTTTAGCTTCAATTTATTAATGAAGTTATAGGCATAATGTGCTGCTTCAGCGCTGGCCGCAGCTTGTTTTAAATCAATACTAGGAGGGAGGTGGACAATTTCTTTATGCTCCGCAATGCTTAAATACGCTGCTTGTGAGCCTATACCTTGATCGTTAAAACCCCAAACGCTATCGCCCACTTTAAAGTTTGTCACTTTAGAGCCTACAGCTTCCACTTTTCCAGCAAAATCAGTTCCTAAAAATGGTGAACGCGGTTTTCCTAATCCTAAAAACAATTGCATAATGAAGGGTTTGCCTGTTAAAATGGCACAATCAGTTCGATTGACAGTGGTGTAAAATACTTTTACCAAAACCTCATTGTCTTTTATTGCAGGTATTTCTACCTCGCTAATCTCAATTACATCAGGGTTTCCATAAACTTTTCTTAATGCAGCTTTCATTTGGTTATTTTATTGATTGCCAAATATAGTTTTAGCTGAAAATGGAATATGGGATTAATGATTAACGTTAAAATTTGAATACTAAATGGTTGTTCTGGCCTTTAAATTTATTGTTGCTTACAATAATTTTGAAATTTGCAAGAAGCAAAAAACACAGGATTTTTTAATAGGAGGGAGGCAAAACTCAAATTTTCGGATAAATATTTATAAATCTTAAATATAATGTCGTAAAAAACAGCTTTTTGCCACTAATTGCCGATTATAATTTATACGTTTGCAAAACACACGCTTTTATTGAATTTTACGATTTTTAAAGGCTTATTAAAACAGAAAAATAATTTATGGGCAGATCGCAAGAAACATTCAATAAAAAAGAAAAAGAAAAAAAACGCTTAAAGAAAAAAGAAGATAAGCAACAAAAAAAAGAAGAACGTAAAGCTAATTCCGACAAGGGAAAAAGTTTTGAAGATATGTTGGCTTATGTTGATGAAAATGGGATGATTACATCAACACCTCCAGATCCTAAAAAGAAAAGGGTATTTAAAGTGGAAGATATTCAGATTGGCGTTTCGCGTCAAGAACCAATTGATCCGGCTGATTTAATTAGAAAAGGAACCATTTCTTTTTTTAATGACGCAAAAGGTTATGGTTTTATAAAAGATAGTGACAATGGCGATAGCGTTTTTGTGCATATCAATGCATTAAGCGGCCCTGTAAAAGAACATGACAAAGTAACATTTGAAACCGAACACGGTCCAAAAGGATTAAATGCTGTTAATGTAAAATTGATAGTTTAAAAATCTTTCAAACCATTTAATTAAAAACCCTTCATGATTTAAATATTATGAAGGGTTTTTGTTTTGGGGAATCTTTTCATTAGAAAAAAAATATTTCTATTTCATCCAAACTTTAATTCGATTATTAATCTCATTCATTAAATCTGAATTGTTTTGATAAATGATGTTTTTTCTAACAAGCTCAGTTAATGATTTTACGGCATCTGCATTTTTAATTAAAGAAGCTGCTACAAGCTGATCAAATATCCAAAGCAGACGATGATATTCAATACTTTGAGATTTCGCATAATTTCTTACTGCTTTATCACTGCTCAAAACCATTGCCTCCAATTTCCTGGCTAAAAAAATAACGGTTTTATCATTTTCGGATAAAGATCTAGGAAAAGGTTCATTGAAGATGGCTAATTTCTCCAGAGATGAAATATTGTGAATGATTAATTTGTTTACCGACTGATATGCTTTTAACAGTTCTTGTTGATTTTGATGTAATTCATTAAAAACATCAAATGAAGTATGAATTTCTAATTCAAGCGAAAATAGGTGAGAGGCTAATTTAAGCTCAATTACATCAATAAATATACAAGCATCTGTTACCGCAATTTTCATCCAATCATCATACTTTGATTACGAAAATCGGCAACTTTCTGATTTTTGAGTGATGCTGCTTTACTTATTGAAATTTGTTCCTCAGCAAGTGCCCTAAACAACAATTGATCGAAACGATTTGATTTTTCATTTCCATTATATTCTATAGGTTCATCTACTTTCCAACCCATTTGGTTGATGAAGAAAAAAAACTGCCTACAATAGTTGTCAGAAATAATGCCTAAATCTTTCGCTCTCATAGCAATTGCTTGAATAGAAATGCCATATTGCTGTTTCAAAACCCCTAATTCCTGTACCATTAATTTACTGCGATGTTCACCTAACTCTATTTTTAATGAATTGGCAGAAAAAAGCATGGCCGCAGCAAATTGATGACATAATATTTCCTTTTTGTTTTCAGATAAATGCTTAATTGGCAGTATTAAATGACCCAACTCATGCATAGCGGTGAAACGTTTTCTGTCATCTTTTTTAACTTGACTAACATTTATCGCTATTACGGGTATATTTCCATTTACAAAGGTTTGCATTCCATCAAAACCATCACCCGCTTCAATATCAATTACCTTGATATGATTATCTTCTAAAAGTTCAATGGAGTTTGATATTGGATCGCTTCCCATATTCCAAACCTCGCGTACTTTTTGAGCTGCGTTTTCTACTCCTTCAAAATCATTAATCTCTGCGAAATTTTCAAGAGGATTAACAAATTTGGAACTAAGTCCAAGTATCTCTTCCAGTTCTAAATAACGAGATAGATAATCTTTTACTTGCTCAATTATGCGATTTTCTTCTTTGGCTGGAACTTTTTGCAATTTCCTGAATTCAATTTCGCCTAATTCAACTTTTATGGGACGATTAAAGTATTCAGTATGCACATTAAGAATTTCGCTTAATAAAGCTGTCATTTTGCTATCAGGCAATACTTCACCTTTTTCATATTTATGAAGTGCTTGCCTGGAAACACGATTCTCTAACTTATGCGCCAAATCTTGTAACGATAGGCCGTTCATATTTCTGGCAGACTTTAACCTTTCAGAAAATAATGTAGACATGATGAATTTATTTTTAAGATAAACGATTTTACATCGATTTTAATCCACAAATGTAGTTTTTTAATTCAATTTTTCAATCTTATTGTAACTATGTCATTTATCTGACATTATTTCCACCCCTTAATATGTAAGGAAAAAGCAGTTATTGTACAAAAACATGACGGATTGACATAATCGGCTGACAAATTACATTTTGGAATAAGATTTGACAACTGCTTTCTTAAAAAATTATAAAATGGTAAACTTTAAAAACCTAGCAATCATTACAATAATTCAACATACTATGACAAAAATAATAATTCTAGAAAAACCTTATAATAGGTTAACATCATCAACAATCCCAATAAAAAATCCTAATGTTCCTAAACTAGAACTAAAACAGTTGGGTTTAAACCTTATGAATTAACATCTAATAAATATCAATAAATATGTCTAGAACACATGTGTCACATTCAGATATTGCATTATGGGCAGCTGAAAAAGTTAATCTACCAAAAGAAAAGGCATCAAAATTCCGAGAACAAGCAAGGGGGGTTAGAGAAAAAGTTGAAAAGTATATGTCAGAACATGAAGACTTTACATTAAAAAAAATATTGCTGTCGGGAAGTCTTGCAAAAGGCACAGCTCTTAAAACTCTTAACGATATAGATATGGCCTGCTATATTTCTGGTGCAGATGCTCCTAAAGATATAAAGGCATTACTTGAATATCTTGCAGAACGTTTACGAAAAGCATACCCAAATTTTTCACCAGATCAAGTACAGCCACAAACATATTCGGTTACTGTATCTTTTAAAGGGTCAGGTTTAGATGTGGATGTCGTCCCAATACTATATAATGATGATCCTGATTGGTATGGTAATCTAGTAAGTCAAGATGATGGTTCATTTTTAGAAACGTGTATTCCAAGACATCTTGAATTTATTCGAAAACGAAAAGCGGACAACAATATCCATTTTGCACAAGTGGTTCGACTCGTTAAATATTGGAAAAAGAATATGAAACAAGAGAAGGAGGATTTTAAATTTAAATCATTTATGATTGAACTTATTTTAGCAAAACTTTCGGATGATGGCGTTGATTTTTCTGATTACCCAGAAGCACTTCAGCATTTCTTTACATATATAGCTAAAAGTAATCTTAGAGAGCAAATAGCCTTCAACGATTATTATCCTCTTTCTAAAATTGGAACATTTACAGAGCCTATGAAAATGATTGACCCTGTAAATGAAAAAAATAATGCGGCTAAACTTTATTCTAACTCACAAGCTGATGTAATAGTATCTGCCGCATTGGATGCTGGAGATGCTATAGATTCAGCTTTGGCAGCACCTACAAAAGAAAAGACTATTTATTATTGGCAAAAGGTTTTTGGACCATCATTTCAAATTTAATTATTATGAGCAGCACTAGTTATACATATGGATATACATTTACTTTGACTCACGCAAAGTATCTTGGAGCGAAAGTAGCAACAGATTTAAAGCGAATTCAAAGGCTTTATGGAGACCCAAGTGATGAACGAATTCAGAAATACGAGGAAGAGATAATTGCTCTTTTGAAAGAGGGGTATTTGGATACAATTACCTATGGATTTAAAAAGAATGGAGATTGGGTTAAACCTACAATTCGATATAAATCAACTGATTTTTCAGGAAATGGATTAGATGATGACCCAGGTAAAATTCCCGCACATTACGATGTATCTGGAGCCACATTCTATTCATTTTTAGAAAAAAATGCAAAGTGGCATAGCCTTTTACCAAGTCAACAAAAAGCATTCGAAGAATCTTTATCAATTATCCGGGAAACTGGCTCTACACCTGGGGCGGATGGTTATTTTGGTTCAGATTTGAGCTATTCCTCTGGAGGACAATCATTGAATAGATTAAGTTTAAAATAATATAACATATATGAGTGAAATAAAACCAAATTTTGACGAGCTTTTTGAAAGAGTAATTACTTATCCTGATTCTGAATTTCAAGAACGATTTAGTGAGTTGGTTGGTTTGGACGACCAAAAAGCTCGACTTACCAAAATATTAAGTCTTTTAGTCAACCCATCTGGAATTGAAAATTGGGCAAAGAAATATCATAAGGACGCCTCCAAAATCATCAATTTAGTTTTAAAAAGACCACCTCTTGTAGTACTTGAAGGCGATGTAGGGTCAGGTAAATCTGAATTAGCAACAGTTATTGGGGATGCTTTAGCAAGGCAAGAAAAAATTGACGTTTTTCTTTTTCCACTTAGTTTATCTACTCGTGGAGAAGGGAGAGTAGGACAGATGACTCAGCTAATATCTGCTGCTTTCGATTACACAATAGAAAGGGCAGAAAAATTGAAAAATAAATCAGGCGGAGCAAGAGGTGCTGTTATTTTATTGGTTGATGAAGCGGATGCATTAACCCAGTCAAGAGAAAACTCACAGATGCACCATGAAGATAAGGCAGGAGTAAATGCTTTTATAAGAGGTGTGGACAGGATAGGTAATGGTAAATTACCAGCAGCGGTAATTATGTGTACAAATAGGTTAAATGCCTTAGATCCTGCTATAAAAAGAAGAGCCGCTGACATTTTAAGATTTGGACGCCCAAATGAAGAGCAGAGGTTAGCCGTATTGAAAGACAGTTTTCAGGAGCTTGGGTTAGAGGAAAAGCAACTTAAAGAAGTGGTTTTGGCAACAGGAGAAAATAACAATCGTGAATATGGTTTTACGTATTCCGACTTAACTCAAAGGTTAATTCCTGCAATTATACTGGATGCTTACCCAAATTCTCAAGTAACACCAGAGAGAGTATTGGAAATAACAACTAATATGCAACCCACACCGCCATTTCAAGAAAAAATCTAATATAATGAGTAATAAAATTAAGTTAAAAGATCTTTTCTCTGGACTTCAAAAGCAAATTGAAGCGAGATTTAGCACTAATAGAGAATTTATTAAGCACTCAGGCTCTAAAGGTGATTCACTAGAAAACGCATGGATTCAATGGCTGCGTGAATATCTACCTAATCGATATTGTGTAGATAAAGCCTTCGTTATTGACTCAAAAGGGCAATTGAGCCATCAATTAGATTTGGTAATCTATGATCAACATTTTACGCCATTCGTTTTTAAACAAGATGGGGTATGCTATATTCCTGCAGAGGGTGTTTATGCTGTATTCGAAGTTAAACCTGAAATTAATAAAGGTTATATAGAATATGCGGGAGAGAAAATTGAGAGTGTCCGAAAATTATATAGAACATCTACTAATATTATAGATAGAGGTAAGATATACGATCCAAGACCACTAACTAAAATTATTGGCGGCTTACTTGCTATTGAAAACACCATTTCAAATGATACGATAGAAAAACATTTAAAATCGCTAAAGAATTTACAAGCATTTGATATGGGATGTGCGGTTACTAGTGGCAGTTTTTATGTAGAGTACGATGGAAAGGAAGATGCTGATATTCAGGATTTCAATAAAAAAATAATTAATTATTATAACGATAGAAAGGTTGAAAATGTTGAGTTTAGTCAATCAGAACACTCTTTAGTAACTTTTTTCTTACAGCTTTCACGATATCTCCAACAGTCTATAGGCACTGTGGCGGCTATTGATTTAGGAGCCTATGCAAAAGCTGTGAAATTTGAAATTGATGAAGAACTTTAATTGTACACTATGAGTAAGACTGTTAAATATGCTGTAAATGGAGCTTTGATTTTTGGGATTGGCAATGCTCTCTTAAATGCTTTGAAGCAATACCAAAAAATTAATGAAAATCCAAACTTGGAATTTGATTGGTCTGAATTACTTAAATCAGCAGGAAAAGGAGCATTGGCTGGTGGTACAGGAGGTGCAATTATAGGAGGTTTAATGGATATACAAAATGATTCGGAAGAACTACTAAACACATCAGCTATTTTAGGAACTGTAATCGCTAATATGAAACTGGACAAGAACAATCCTGTTTATAAAAAATTATCAAGAAAAGCTGATTGTATAATAAGTTGTATCGAAGCAAATTTTAAAAATCAACTTGGAGGACATATCTTGAGAATTGGTTCTACTGAAGATAATACCGCATTATCAAACGATTTTGATATTGACATTAGCGTTCCATTTAAACCCAATAGTTTCTCTTCTACTGCGATAATGTATGATGAGTTATTGCAATTCCTTAAAAATGAATATGATGACAAAGATTTGATTAAGGTAAGGGAACAAAAAAAATCAATTGGGCTTATATTTAGTATTAGTGGTGAAGATTATAAAATCGATATTGTTCCGTACAAATTAACTGCTGGAAATGGAAATAAAACGGCTGGTTATTTATTTATTAAAGGCAGTTCTTTTTTAAAAAATGATAGTTATACAAAAACGGACATCTCGAGTTTGAAAAGTATTAAATTATCTCCTACTCAACAGAAACTACTAATTTCATTTAAAAGCTGGAAACAAAAACATTCTGTACCGATCAGCTCTCATTTGTTAAGGTTGTTAATTCTTGATGCGTATGATTATAACAGTGGAAAGATACCAAGAGATTTTACCAAGAAAATACTTATGGTGGCTCAGCATATTAGTGATAATATAATGGATCGAAGAATTGTAAGTATAGAGAACACAAACAATATCTTGACGAATATTAGCCAGGCAAATAAGAGAGACATACAAAAAAAATGTGATAATTTAATTAATGATTATTCTTATCAACCAAACACTATTCTTGATTATTTTGACTAAACTCCAAAAATACGCTCAACACTTTGTCAAGCTTGAATTAATGCGAGCTCGGTTAGAGGTTTTTCAAAATGAGAGTGGGAGTGAGGGGGTTGATTTTATAATTAAAACCAAATCTGGAAATTATCATGAATTGTATTTACAGCCCATCAATTTAGAAACTGAAAGAAGCGTTAAGATTACAAAAACTGTTTTAGGTGAACCCAAGGACAATCTTTGGATAGCTTTGGTTTTGTTTATGAAAGACATTGAACCTGTATTGTATTTAATTCCATCAACTCATCTTATTGAACCTGATGATTATATATTTATAGATAATGCATTGAGTGAGCGATTTAAACATTTATCCACTTGGGAAATTAAGGTATTTACCAAAGCCATTCCGGCTTTAAGCAAGTTTTTATTAAAAAATATGTTAGAATATTTATGAATTCCTATTTAACATAATTATCATGCTTTATAGAATTAATTGATAATAAATAGGGTGCAAACCGCTTATTCATTTGTTTTAATCTGTATAAACGCCCTAAAAAATCATTCGATTTTGTTGTTTTTGAAAGAGATTTTATTGTGTTATAATCATCACCATTTTATCATGAATCAAGCAAAAAGCTCACACAGTTTTAGATTTTTTCATTATGTCTATATATTAATTATCGAATCTAATTTTAATTGAATGAAATTTAATTGAATAAAAAATGAAATAAGAATCTGTTCCAGGTTTATAAAAAGATTCTTACAAATGTTTATGCTTAAATTTCTATTGACTGCCTAATTATGAATTATTGTAACGATTGTCTTGTATAAAAACTAGAATTATAAAATAATTGAAATCTCAGATTTATCATTGTAATTAGGCTTATCGATAAACAAATATGTCAATCTTAAAGCTTGCGGATTAAGGCTAAATCCAAAAGTATATTTAAACTCTATAATTTACATTATGTTAAATAGACTCTGTCAAAAAAGAGGGAAAAACAGTGTCTTTCCCTCTTTTAAATTAGTTGGCTAGCTTGGTATTCATTTCTTTATACTTCGCTGAATTGCCAGTTTGTGCATACAATTGTTTTAACGATTGCATGGTGGCTTTATCTTTTGGATCTAATTCATGCGCTTTCTCTAAATATGGCGCTGCTTTAGTAAACAAATCTTTCGATTCAGCTTTTAGCTTATCATATTTAACACTTTCTTTCGGTGGTAAATTATTGGCTTCGTTGTTTACAATTACTGCCTGGTTAAAATATAATGCACCTAAATTGTATTGTGCATCAAAATAATCAGCTTTTAACTCAATTGCTTTTTCATAAGCTTTTCTGGCATCGTCAATCAAAGTTTTATATTTATCAGCTGCAGGTTTTTTAGCTTCTTCAGTTGGATTGGCTAAATTATCATACAAAGTACCAATTGAATAATGTAACAACGGATTAGTTGGATCGTTGTTAATGGCAATTTTTAAGTTGTTAATTGCTTCTTCAGATTGTCCTTTCTTTAAATAATAGTTCAATTCGTCTAAAACCAAACCTTTATCGTTAGGATAATCTTTTCGACCATCTCTGATAATTTTAATTGCTCCTTCTTCATCACCACTGTTTCTAAGCATGGTAGCATAAAAATAGAAAGTTTCAGCTCCACCCTGCTTGGCATCTATAAGCATTTGATAATATTTGCTTGCTTTTTCAATGTTTTTGCCTTTCTCTGCAGCCAATGCAGCATTATTAACTGCTGTAAATTTGGTGTCGGTTAAAGCTTTTTTCTGCTGATCAGTAATATCTTTCGATTTTGCCACAATGGCAGTATCAATGAAATTACTTACTTCTATGGCTGACTCAAAATAATCTAAAGAAGCAACATAATCTTTAGCAGTATAAGCTTCAGCTCCAGCATTAACAAAACTTGGCAAATAAATACTGTTCATCCAATCTGTAGCTTCCAATGACCATTCTCTTTTAGATGGCTTTAGTGGTTGTTCAATTTGAATAGCTTTTAGAGATGATAAATAAGATTCTTTAATTGCATTAGGCGCTAAAGCTTTTACTTCTGGATTTTTAGATTGCATAATGCTTAAATACACTTTTGCTCTGTAATTCCAAGTTTTGGCTTTATCGGCAGTTTCAGAATTTTTAGCTGCCAAATCAATGTTTTCTTTGGCGTTCTTAATGTTTTCTAATGATTTGTCCTTGTCATAATACTTCAGATAGTTGTATGCATTTACAACATTTGCTGGTTGCGCATAAGCCTTAGCTCCTAGCAGAAAAATTAATCCAACTGGAATGATTAGTTTTTTCATTTTAATCGTTTTTTCGTTTTTATTTTTTGCCGAAGCAAATTGATTTAAAAAATTATTCGGTTTCAGGATTATCTAATTCCGTGCCATCTTCAACATCATCCTCAGTTTCAGGCTCTTCAATATCTATTATTTCGCCTAAATCTTCGGTACCGTCAATTTGTTGTTTTTCTTCTTCTTCATCTTCAGGAACTACACAAACTGCTGCTATACTATCTTTACCTTTTAAGCTGATAAGTCTTACGCCCTGTGTGTTTCTGCCCATGAGGCGAAGTTCTTTAATCGATAATCTAATCGCAATGCCAGATTTATTAATAATCATTAAATCTTCATCGTCTGACACAGATTTGATGGCAATAAGTGGTCCGGTTTTTTCGGTTACGTTCATGGCTTTAACACCTTTACCACCTCTTTTGGTGTAACGATACTCCCCTACTATACTTCTTTTTCCATAACCGTTTTCAGATACAACCAACACATTTTCAGATTGTTTATCTTCAATACAAATCATTCCAATAACTTCATCGCTTTCGTTGGCTAATCTTATACCACGAACTCCAGAAGCATTTCTGCCCATAGGGCGAACATTGTCTTCGCTAAAGTGAATGGCTCTACCTGATAACAATGCCATTAAAATTTCTGTATTTCCAGTAGTTAATCTAGCTTCTAACAGTTCATCACCTTCTCTAACCGTAATAGCGTTTATACCATTAATTCTTGGACGTGAATAAGCTTCTAAAGTGGTTTTTTTGATAATACCTTTTTTGGTACATAAAACTATAAAGTTGCTATTAATATACTCCGCATCTGTTAAATCTTTCACATTTATAAATGCCATTACTTTATCGTCTGGCTCAATGTTGATAAGGTTTTGAATAGCTCTACCTTTTGATTGGCGCGTTCCTTCTGGCAATTCGAAAGTTCTTAACCAAAACACTTTTCCTTTTCTGGTGAAAAACAATAAATAGTTGTGGGCCGTTGCATGGAACATGTGTTCTAAGAAATCAGAATCTCTTGTTGAACTTGCTTTAGCACCTACTCCACCTCTATTTTGAACACGGTATTCAGCTAAGGCAGTTCTTTTAATATAACCCATGTGAGAAATGGTAACAACCACTTGCTCATCGGCAATCATATCTTCTATTCTGAAATCAGCTGATGAATATTCGATTTGGGTTTTACGAACATCACCATATTTATCTTTGATCTCTAATAATTCATTTTTAATGATTTCCATGCGTAATGGTTCTTCATTTAAAATTCTTTTTAAGTAAAGAATTTGTTCCATCAATTCAGCATGTTCTTTTTTGATACCTTCTCTTTCAAGACCGGTTAATTTTTGTAATCTTAAATCAAGAATAGCTCTAGCTTGCAAATCGCTCAAACCAAATCTTTCCATCAATCCAGTTCTAGCTTCTTCAGGAGTTGCTGAACCACGAATCAATGAAATTACTTCATCGAGGTTGTCAATAGCAATTAACAAACCTTCTAAGATGTGCGCTCTTTTTTCTGCTTGATCTAATTCATATTTAGTTCTTCTTATAATTACGTCCACTCTGTGATCTACAAAGTGACCAATTAATTCTTTTAGATTCAACATTTGTGGACGACCTTGCACCAATGCAATGTTGTTAACGCTAAATGATGTTTGTAAAGAGGTGTATTTATATAGATTATTTAAAACAACATTAGTAATGGCATCTTTGCGCAATTCATAAACAATACGCATACCATTTCTGTCTGACTCATCTCTGATATCTGATATTCCTTCTATTTTTTTCTCCTCAATCAATTCCGCAGTTCTTTTTATCATATCTGCTTTATTGATTTGATATGGAATTTCAGTAACAATAATCACGTCTCTGCCATGATCTTCTTCAACATGAGCTTTAGCTCTTAAAACTATTCTTCCTCTTCCGGTTTCGAAAGCATCTTTTACTCCATCGTAACCATAAATTGTTCCTCCGGTAGGGAAATCAGGCGCTTTAACGTGTTTCATTAACTCCTCAATCGTAATGTCTTTATTTTCGATGTAGGCTGAAATACCATTAATTACCTCCGTTAAATTGTGAGGTGCCATATTGGTAGCCATACCAACAGCAATTCCTGAAGCACCATTTATTAATAATTGAGGTATTTTAGTAGGGAGAACAGTTGGTTCTTCTAATGAATCATCAAAGTTTAAGCTAAAGTCGACAGTGTTTTTATCAATATCAGCCAACATTTCTTCGGCTATTTTCTTCAAACGTGCCTCGGTATAACGCATAGCAGCGGGACTATCACCATCAACCGATCCAAAATTACCTTGTCCATCAACCAAAGGATATCTTAAAGACCAATCTTGCGCCATACGAACCATGGAGTCATAAACAGATGAATCACCATGTGGATGGTATTTTCCCATTACCTCACCAACGATTCTAGCAGATTTTTTATAAGGTCTGTTGGCCATTACTCCTAGCTCATACATACCATATAAAACTCTTCTATGAACTGGTTTTAAACCGTCTCTAACTTCTGGAAGCGCACGTGAAACAATAACAGACATTGAATAATCAATGTAAGCTGTTTTCATTTCATCCTCAATAATCACTTTTACAATTTTTTCGCCCGACATATCTAATCTATTACTTTAAATTATTAGTTTAAGTTTTTGACAATCAACATTATTGTTAAATAGTGTTGATTTGTTAAACAAAGTGCTCGAAAATAAGTATTAATTGTAGTTGCGATTGTTAATAACTCAGCATCTTTTAAACAAAATTCTGTGCAAAATAAATTGCATTGGCATGATATTAGACTTGCACGAATTTTACATTTGAAATCATATTTTCTAATTTAGAAAAATTTTTATTTATGGAAGCCAAGTTTTCACCCAGAGTTAAAGATGTAATCAATTACAGCCGCGAAGAAGCGCTGAGATTGGGACACGATTACATTGGCACAGAGCATTTATTACTAGGGATAATAAGAGAAGGAGAAGGTGTTGCTGTGAAAATTATGAAAAGTTTAAACATCGAATTATCAGAGTTACGAAAGGTTATTGAGTCGTCAATCAAAGTTAGTTCTAAAAGAATTCCGCCAAATGGCAATATTCCTTTGGTAAAACAAGCCGAAAAGGCATTAAAACTGACTTATTTGCAGGCGCGCGAATTTAAAAGCGCTGTAATTGGTACAGAACATTTGCTTTTGGCCATATTAAAAGATGAAGACAATTTAGCAACTCGCGCTTTGATTAGATTTAATGTTGATTATACAATTGTTAAAGAAGAATTAGAAACCATGAAAGGATTAAACGAAAACGAGAATAAATCGAAAACAGATTTCGATCCAAGAAATGAAATAACTGGCAGCGGAGACGATGATGCTGAAGAAGGTAATTCCTTTATGGGAGGCGCTGGAGGTGCAAAACGAGCAACTGACACCAAATCAAAAACGCCTGTTTTAGATAATTTTGGCAGAGATTTAACCAAATTGGCAGAAGATGGCAAATTGGATCCTATTGTTGGTCGTGAAAAAGAAATTGAAAGGGTTTCTCAAATTTTAAGCAGGAGAAAGAAAAATAATCCTATTTTAATTGGTGAACCTGGAGTTGGTAAATCTGCCATAGCAGAAGGATTAGCCTTAAGAATCATTCAGAAAAAAGTGTCGCGTGTTTTATTCGGAAAAAGAATTGTTTCCTTAGATTTAGCTTCTTTAGTAGCTGGAACAAAATACAGAGGCCAGTTTGAAGAAAGAATGAAAGCGGTGATGAATGAGCTGGAAAAATCGCCAGATGTTATTTTGTTTATTGATGAAATTCACACCATTGTTGGCGCTGGAGGTGCATCGGGTTCATTAGATGCCAGCAATATGTTTAAACCAGCTTTAGCAAGAGGCGAAATACAATGTATTGGTGCTACAACTTTAGATGAATACCGTCAGTACATCGAAAAAGATGGTGCTTTAGAAAGACGTTTCCAAAAAGTAATTGTTGAACCAACAAGTCCAGATGAAACCGTTCAAATTTTGAATAATATCAAAGAAAAATATGAAGACCATCACAATGTAACTTACACGCAAGAAGCATTGCAGGCTTGTGTTTCTTTAACTTCAAGATATATTACTGACAGGCATTTACCAGATAAAGCTATTGATGCTTTAGATGAAGCTGGTGCTAGGGTTCACATTACCAATATTAAAGTGCCTAAAACAATTTTAGAAATTGAAGAAAAGATTGAAGAAGTTAAGGTTGAAAAAAATAAAGTTGTAAGAAGTCAGAAATATGAAGAAGCAGCTAGACTGCGTGATGTTGAAAGACAATTGCAAGAATCGTTAGAAAATGCCAAAAAAGCTTGGGAAGAAGAAACTAAAAGCAATAGAATTACAGTTTCGGAAGACAATGTGGCTGAAGTTGTGGCCATGATGACAGGGATACCTGTTCAAAGAGTGGCGCAAAATGAAAGCACCAAATTGGCCAGTATGTTTGAAGACGTGAAAGGAAAAGTAATTGGTCAAGATGATGCTGTTAAAAAAGTAGTTAAAGCCATTCAAAGAAATCGTGCAGGTTTAAAAGACCCTAACAAACCAATTGGCTCATTTGTATTTTTAGGTCCGACAGGAGTTGGTAAAACTCAGTTAACCAAAGAATTATCGCGTTATTTATTCGATAATGATGATGCTTTAGTTAGAATTGACATGAGCGAATACATGGAGAAATTTGCAGTTTCCAGATTAGTGGGAGCGCCTCCGGGATATGTTGGTTATGAAGAGGGTGGTCAATTAACTGAAAAAGTTAGACGTAAACCTTATTGTGTAGTTTTATTAGATGAGATAGAAAAAGCGCATCCAGATGTGTTTAATATTTTATTGCAAGTTTTGGATGAAGGTCAATTGACAGATTCATTAGGCAGAAAAGTTGATTTTAAAAACACTATTATTATTATGACTTCCAATATTGGTTCACGCCAATTAAAAGATTTTGGTCAAGGTGTTGGTTTTTCAACTGGAGCGAAAAAAGATGCCAGCGATGATCATGCAAAAGGTGTGATTGAAAATGCATTAAAAAAAGCATTTTCACCCGAGTTTTTGAATCGTATTGATGATATCGTAGTATTTAATCCTTTGGTAAAAGACGATATCAATAGAATTATTGATATAGAATTGGATAGCGTTTTCAAAAGAGTAAATGTTTTGGGTTACGAAATTTCGATAACTGAAGTAGCCAAAAACTTTATAGCTGACAAAGGTTTTGATGCCAATTTTGGAGCACGTCATTTAAAAAGAGCTCTTCAAAAATACATTGAAGACCCATTGGCTGAAAAAATCATTCAATCGACAATTAATGAGGGAGATGCAGTTATGATCGATTTTGATTCAGAATTAAATGAAATAAAGATTGAAGTTCAAAAAACCAAAAAGGTTAAAAAGAAAAAAACGGAAGAAGGCGAAAGCTAAAATTAAAAAAGCCGAAAAATCAATTTTCGGCTTTTTATTTCAACTATTTATCGCAATATTGCGATATCAAAATATAGAATATGGGCATTACAAAAACGGAAAATTATACTGAAATCGATTTGATGCTTTCCACCGATTTAAAAGCATTAGCGCATCCTGCGAGAATTGCCATTTTGAATTATTTAGCCAAAGTGGGCACTTGTATTTGTAATGACATTGTAATGGAGTTGCCCCTCGCCCAGCCTACTATTTCTCAGCATTTGAAAGAATTAAAAAATGCCGGATTTATTAAAGGGAATATTGAAGGCAATAGTATTTGTTACTGCATCAATGAAGAAAAATGGAAATCGGTACAAAATATATTAAACAACTTTTTCGAAAACTATAATAATAAAATAAAGTGTTGCTAAAATAAAATCTAATAATTATTTAAAAATCAATAGTATATGAAACAAAATATCTTTCCAAGAATGCATGTTAGCTTGTATGTAAGTGACATTATGCAAACCGTTAATTTTTACACGGCATTTTTTGGACTTCCAGCCAACAAAATTAAGCCTGGATACGCTAAATACATTTTAGAATCACCTTCTTTAATCATCTCTTTTGTTGAAAATAAAGAAAGAGTTCAGCAGAACTTTGGTCATTTAGGATTTCAAGTAGAAACTTTAGAAGAAATGAATGAATACCTTTTGAAAGCCAAAAAAATGAATTTGGTTTCGAAAGAAGAAATGGGAACCAATTGTTGTTTTGCCAAACAAGATAAATTTTGGGTTACTGACCCAGATGGTGTTCAATGGGAGGTTTACTTTTTCCATGAAGATGCTGAATTTAATGACCCACATTATGAAATGAGCGATGCTTCTGCTTGCTGTATTGCCCCTGCCGCAACTGAAACCATTGAAAAACCAAGAATTAAAATGGCTGATTTACAAACGCAAAATGCTGCCTGCACTCCTGGGGGAAATTGTTGCTAATTTTTCGAAAACATGGAAAAAAAGAAAAGTTTAGGTTTTTTTGAGCAATACCTAACGCTGTGGGTTTTTATTTGTATTGCTGTTGGAATTTTAATTGGCAAATTAGCAGGTAGTTCCATAGAAGTAATCAGTTCAATACAAATTAATACCATCAATTTACCCGTAGCTATTTTAGTTTGGTTAATGATTTATCCCATGATGGTTCAAATAGATTTTTCATCCATCAAAGATGTTGCTAAAAATCCCAAAGGACTGGCTTTGACCTTAGTTATAAACTGGTTAGTTAAGCCATTTACTATGGCCTTTTTTTCTTGGATCTTTTTCGATCATGTTTTTTCTGCTTATTTAAGTCCTGAAAAGGCCGATGAATATATTGCAGGAGCCATTTTATTGGGAGCAGCACCATGCACAGCAATGGTTTTTGTCTGGTCTTACCTAACCAATGGTGATGCCAATTATACTTTAGTGCAAGTTTCGGTAAATGATTTGGTTTTATTGATTGCTTTTGTACCAATTGTAAAATGGCTTTTAGGAATTACGGCTATTGAAATTCCTTATAGTGTATTGTTCACCTCCATCATTGTTTTTGTTGCTATTCCTTTACTAGCGGGTTATTTATCTAATAAATTAATTACAAAATACAAAGGAGAAGATTGGTTTAAAAACCAATTTGTTAGTCGTTTAAAACCAGTATCAATCATGGCACTTTTGCTCACTTTGGTGCTATTATTTGCTTTTCAAGGCGAAACTATTTTAAACAATCCTTTTCACATATTATTGATTGCCATTCCTTTAACCATACAAACCTATTTTATATTTTTTGCTTCTTGGTTTGCAGGAAGGTTTTTGAAATTAAATCATGCTGTTTGTGCTCCAGCTTCTATGATTGGAGCTAGCAATTTTTTTGAATTAGCGGTGGCAGTTGCTATTGCTTTATTTGGTTTAAACTCTGGCGCATCTTTGGCTACTGTAGTAGGTGTTTTAATTGAAGTTCCGGTAATGTTGAGTTTGGTTCGATTGGCCAATAAATGGAAATATTAAATCTTTTATTTATATGAAAAAAGTACTTGTTTTATGCACTGGTAATTCTTGTAGAAGTCAAATTGCAGAAGGTTATTTGCGATTTTTTGGACATCCTAAAATAGATGTAAAAAGCGCAGGAATTGAAACGCATGGCGTTAATCCAAATGCCATAAAAACCATGTTGGCCGATGGCATTGATATTTCGAAACATACATCAAATCATGTGGATGAATACAATCAAATTGAATTTGATTACATCATTACCGTTTGTGATAATGCTTACGAAAACTGTCCCTATTTTCCTGGAAAAGCTGAAAGATTGCATTTTAATTTTCCTGATCCTGCCAAATTTAAAGGCACTGAAATTGAAAAAGAAGCGGAATTTGCCCGTGTTCGTGAGATGATAAAAGCTTATTGTAAAGATTTCGTTGATAGTCTTAATTAACTGATTTATAAATTTTTAACTTCAATTTCTTTAAAAATTTGTTTAGTATTTACATAAAAGCATGAATTGACTAGTATTTTTTCATTTTGAAAGTTATTTTCACAGCAAAATAATCATGAATGAAAAAACTTTTAGTCTCCCTGTCCATTGGCTTATTTTGCAATTTTGCGAATGCCAATGAAAATCCTTTATGGATGCGTTATTCAGCCATTTCACCTGATGGAAGTAAAATAGCTTTTTGCTACAAAGGCGATATTTTTACAGTCGATTCCAAAGGTGGAAAAGCAATAGCCCTCACTACCCACCAAGCTTACGATTATCTACCTGTTTGGAGTCCAGATGGCAAAAAAATTACCTTTTCATCCAACAGAAGCGGAAATTTTGATGTTTTTTTAGTCGATGCTGATGGTGGTAAACCCAATCAGTTGACTTATTATTCAGGAACTGATGAACCCGTTGCTTTTTCGCCTGATGGAAAAGAAATTTATTTTAATTCATCGCGCCAAATTCCCAGCGAATCACAAGTTTTTCCAGGTTTTGCCTCCCAACTTCATAAAATATCCGTGAATGGCGGTCGTGAAATTCGCGTAATGAATGTAATGACAGAATTGGCGAATGTTTCAAAAGACGGAAATCGTATTTTATTTGAAGAAATTACTTCTTATGAAAACAGTTGGAGAAAACATCACACTTCATCTGCCACCAGAAACTTATGGATGTTTGACATTAAAGCCAATAGCTATAAACAACTAACCCAATTTAAGGGTGAAGATAGAAATCCAGTTTGGGCCTCTAATGGAAGCGATTTTTATTATTTATCAGAAAAAAATGGACATTTAAATATTTACAAAAACGATGTGAATGCGGCCAATGACAACAATTCAAAAGTTATAACCAGTTTTAAAGATCATCCAGTTCGTTTTTTATCTATTTCGAACAATAACCTTTTGTGTTTTTCTTACAATGGTGAAATTTATACTTTAACTGAAGGTGGACAAGCTCAAAAAGTTAGTATTCAGATTAATAACGATGAAAATATTAATCAAAAAGAGATTAAAAAATTTGGTCATGGCGCCAGTGAAATGGCATTATCACCGAATGGAAAAGAGCTTGCTTTTGTGATAAGAGGTGAAATTTTTGTGGCTTCAGTTGAATATGGCACAACTAAAAGAATTACCAATACTCCAAGTCAAGAACGTTCCATAAGTTTTAGTGCCGATGGTCGCAAATTATTGTATGCTGGAGAAAGAGGTGGAAGTTGGAATATTTATGAAACAAGCATTAAAAGAGCCGATGAAAAATATTTTTATACCTCTACCCTTTTAGATGAAAAAGCTTTGGTGGAAACGGCTAATGATGAATTTCAGCCAATTTATTCACCCAAAAGTGATGAGATAGCTTATTTGGAAGATAGAACAACTTTAAAAGCATATAATTTAGCTTCAAAAGTTTCTAGGGTTTTAGTTCCTGCCAAATATTTTTACTCCTACAGCGATGGAGACATTGCTTATCAATGGTCGCCTGATGGCAAATGGTTGGCTTTTGATTTTATCGACAACAATTCGTGGATTAGTGAAGTCGGTATTATTTCAGCGGATGGAAAAGGAAATCCCATTAATTTGACCCAAAGTGGTTATTCAGATTATTCTCCAAAATGGATGATGAATGGCGAAGTGCTTATTTGGTTTAACGACCGTTATGGTTTTCGCTCGCATGGCAGTTGGGGAGCTGAATCGGATGTTGTTGCTTTGTTTCTAACCAAAGCGGCTCATGATAAGTTTAAGTTGAAAAAAGAAGAACTTGAACTATTAAAAGAAGGTGAAAAAAAGGAGGAAAAACCTGAAGAAGCTAAAAAGGAAAAGGAAAAAACAGCAGAAAAAGATAAAGCCAAAGAAAAGGAAATAAAACCCATTCAAATTGATTTTGCAGGTATAGAAAATAGGTTAGAAAAACTGACCATTCACTCTTCATTTTTATCAGATGCAATTATTTCGAATGATGGTGAAAAGCTATATTACTTAAGCAAATTTGAGAAAGGTTTTGACTTATGGGTCAATAAATTTTATGAGCAAGAAACCAAATTGATTACCAAATTAGATCAATCTTATGGAGCGCTTACCATGGATAAAGAAGGTAAAAACTTATTTGTAATTTCTGGTGGTAAAATCATGAAAATTGACCCTGAAAAAGGAGAAGTAAAACCTGTTTCGTTTAATGCTGAAATGAATTTAGACAAAGAAGCCGAACGCCAATATATGTTTGACCATGCTTGGAGGCAAATGGCTAAAAAGTTTTATGTAGAAAATCTGCATGGCGTAAACTGGGAAATGTATAAAAACAATTATCAAAGATTTTTACCTCATATCAATAACAATTATGACTTTGCTGAAATGTTGAGTGAACTTTTAGGTGAAGTAAATGCATCACACACAGGTTCGGGCTATAATTTTTACAATCCATCGAGTCCAAGAACAGCCTCATTGGGTTTAATGTATGATTTAAATTACACTGGAAAAGGACTAAAAATCAATGAAATATTAGAAGTTAGTCCTTTGAATAACAATAAAAGTAAAGTCAAAAAAGGCGATATTTTAGAAAAAATAGATGGTGTAGATATTTTGGAAAACGACAATATTTATCAGCATTTTGAGCAAAAAGCCAATAAACAAGTTTTGCTTTCATTTTTAAACCCAAAAACAGGCACAAAATGGGAAGAAAATGTAAAAGCCATTAGTCCAAATGATGAATATGATGCGCTTTACAAAAGATGGGTGAAAAGAAATCAAAAAATTACGGATTCACTTTCTAATGGGCAATTGGCTTATGTGCATGTAAGAGGAATGGATTCAGAAAGTTACAGAGAGGTTTACAATGATTTATTAGGTAAATATTATGATAAAAAGGCGGTTATAGTTGACACACGTTACAATGGTGGCGGTTGGTTGCATGACGATTTAGCTACTCTATTAAGCGGAAAAAGATACACTACCTTCTCCCCTCGCGGACAAGAAAATATGGGTGGTGATCCACAATTTAAATGGAACAAACCATCTTGTGTAATCATGAATGAAACCAATTATTCAGATGCACATATTTTCCCTTACACCTACAAAACTTTAAACATTGGGCCGCTAATTGGTATGCCAGTTGCGGGAACTGGAACCGCAGTTTGGTGGGAACGCCAAATTGATGAAAGCATCTATTTTGGAATTCCACAAGTGGGAATAAAAGATATGAATGGAAATCTATTGGAAAACCAAGAATTGCAACCTGATATTTTAGTCAAAAACGATTTTAACGAAGTGATAAAAGGCCGCGACCAACAGTTGGAAAGAGCCATTCAGGAAATGATGAAAAAATAAGGAACATTTTGAGGATAATTGGCAATAGTGCAAATCGAATTTCAATTATATAGTTGATTGTAATGAATAGTGAAATTTTAATTTATCGGAATAAAGAAGGTAACATTGTAATTGATGTTCGTTTAGAGCAAGAAACAGTTTGGCTTACTCAAGACCAAATGGCAGCTTTATTTGGTAAAGGAAGAAGCACTATAACTGAACATATTTCAAATATATTTAAGGACGGTGAATTAGATGAAAATCTGGTTAGTCGGAATTTCCGACTAACCACTCAGCATGGGGCTATTAAGGGAAAAACACAAGAGAAAGAAGTAAAACACTATAACTTAGACGTAATAATTTCAATAGGTTACCGAGTAAAATCGTTACAGGGAACCCAGTTTCGAATTTGGGCAACACAGCGTCTAAAAGAATATATTGTAAAGGGATTTGCGCTTAATGATGAGCGTTTTAAGTCTGGTAATTCGATGAATTACTTTAGTGAATTACAAGAGCGGATTCGCGAAATCCGATTATCAGAACGCTTTTTCTATCAGAAAATAAAAGACATATACACAACAAGTATTGATTATGACTCAAATGATGAAAAAACTATAAACTTTTTTAAAACTGTTCAGAACAAATTACTTTGGGCAATTAGTAGTCAAACTGCAGCGGAATTAGTGTACCGTAGATCAGATGCCAACCTACCTTTTTTAGGAATGCAGTATTTTGATCAAAAACAATCAATGATAAAAAAAGCTGATGTTAGCATTGCTAAAAATTATTTAAATGCAGATGAAATAAGTTTACTTGGACTTCTGGTTGAACAATATCTTGCTTTTGCTGAGACAATGGTGCAACAAAAAACACCAATGTATATGAAAGATTGGATAGAACGTTTGGATACTATTTTGCAACTTAATGGTAGGGAGTTACTAACACATGCAGGAAAAATAAGTCATTTGATGGCAATAGAGAAATCAGAAAAGGAATTGGAAAAATATCGCGCAAAGCAAAAAGAAATTGAAAAAGATCAAAGTTTAAAAGAGTTAGAACAAGATATTAAAATGCTAGTTAAAAATAAAAAATCATGATGGTAATTAGTTTCCTAATTCTAATTATAAAATAATAGACGCCAAAAAAATCAACTTATTCTAATAATCTTAAAAAGCTGAAATTAAAATAAAAAGGAACTATTAGTTAGTTCCTTTTTTTATACTAATTTCAATTTACACTGTACCTCAATAACCTTCTTTCGAAATAATGAGGATTACTAATAAAAAAGTGTTTTGTTTCAAGCACTAAACCTATATTTTGAGCATATTTAAAATGTCTTTTTCTTGGATTTTCACCCATATTGTAAGGCGCTCTCATGGTATAAACAGCTTCAGAATTGGTTGTTATAAATGTTCCATTAGGTGTTGAAGTAGAATAATTATTACCATTCATTTTTTCAATTACTTCTGCAACGGTGTCATTGCCATTTCGAATGTAATATTTAGATAATTGCATGTTTAGGTTTTGAGAACTAAATAAAATATTACCGGAATGATTTACTGTAAAATGCAAAGAATCTCTTATAAAAGTTGGTGTATAATAGCTAAAAAACTGCTTATCCATTTTTTTGAAATAGACTTTACCATTTATGAGAGTATCTTTTTCAATATATACACTGTCTAAACCTTGCGTAGAAATTTCATTTCCTGAAGAATCAATTTCATAAACTTGATAAACCCAATAATTTCCAACTTTTAAATTAGAATAATTAGGATAGGTTGCTGGTGTAGGGTTAGGATTGAGAGGTGTTGCATCATCTTTTTTCTTTTTACAGGAAAAGACAATTAGCATAGCTGATAAAGCAAAGAAAACTAAGCTTAAATTTCTTTTGATTTTCATAATTATTAAAAATTTCAAAAAAAACGAGCTTAGTATTTTATTATTGTTTGTTGAATAAAATCAAAATTTAAACAATTTTCATTGGCTCTTTTACCGTTTCTTTTAGCAAAGCAATGTCTAAAACCTCTGACATGTAAGTCACAAAATGAAAAGTTAAACCTTTTAAATAATCTTGGTTTATCTCATCAATGTCTTTTCTATTGTCTTCGCACAAAATAATTTCTTTAATATCAGCGCGTTTTGCGGCCAATATTTTTTCTTTTATGCCGCCAACAGGTAAAACTTTTCCTCGAAGCGTAATTTCTCCTGTCATGGCGATATTTTTTTTCACTTTTCTTTGAGTAAACATGGAAGCTAAAGCCGTAAGCATAGTTATTCCAGCCGATGGACCGTCTTTTGGCGTTGCTCCTTCTGGAACATGCACATGCACATTGTAATTTTCAAATGCTTGTTCAGGTATACCAAATTGTTCAGAATGTGAGCGCAAATATTCTAATGCTAAAATGGCCGATTCTTTCATTACATCGCCCAAATTTCCGGTTAAGGTTAATTTACCTTTTCCTTTACTGATACTGGTTTCTATAAATAAAATCTCCCCTCCTACGGCTGTCCAAGCCAAACCTGTAACCACACCAGCAATTTCGTTGCCTTGGTATTTTTCTTTACTCATACCTGGACCTAAAATTTTAACCAAATCTTCTGGTTTAATTTCAGGATTATATTCTTCTTTCATTACAATTGATTTGGCTGCAAAACGCACAATTTGCGCTATTTTTTTCTCCAAATTTCTAACTCCAGATTCTCTTGTGTATTCAGTAATAAGCTTTTCTAAAGTTGCTTTTCCAATATTTACTTTTTTATTGTCTAAACCATGTTCTGTAATTTGTTTTGGCAATAAATGTTTACGAGCAATTTCAATTTTTTCTTCTAATAAATAACCCGATAAATCAATTACTTCCATTCTATCTAACAAAGCTGGCTGAATGGTTTGTAATGAATTAGCGGTTGCAATAAACATGATTCTCGATAAATCGTAATCTAATTCCAAATAATTGTCGTAAAAACTATTGTTTTGCTCAGGATCTAACACTTCTAATAATGCCGAAGACGGGTCTCCATGGTAATCTCTTCCTAATTTATCAATTTCATCTAAAATAAAAACAGGATTGGAAGAACCTGCTTTTTTCAAACTTTGAATAATTCTTCCAGGCATGGCACCAATATAAGTTTTGCGGTGACCTCTAATTTCGGCTTCATCGCGCAAACCGCCTAAACTCATTCGAATGTATTTTCTACCAATGGCTTCTGCAATTGATTTTCCTAATGATGTTTTTCCAACTCCCGGAGGGCCAACTAAACATAAAATTGGCGCTTTCATATTGCCTTTAAGCTTCAAAACTGCCAAATGTTCCAGAATACGATCTTTTATTTTTTCCATTCCAAAATGATCGCGGTCTAAAACTTTTTGTGCCTTTTTTAAATCAAATTTATCTTTCGTAACATCATCCCAAGGCAATTCAACCATGGTTTCTAAATAACTCATTTGAATGGAATATTCAGCAGCCATTGGATTCATTCTTTGAATTTTATCTAATTCTTTTTGGAATGTTTCAGCTACTTTTTTACCCCATTTTTTGCCTTCCGCTTTCGTTTTTATTTCTAAAACCTGCTGGTCATTTGGGTTTCCACCCAATTCTTCTTGAATGGTTTTGATTTGTTGATGTAAAAAATATTCTCTTTGTTGTTTATCAATATCAGTTTTTACTTTATTCTGAATTTGATTTTTTAATTCCAGTAATTGTAATTCTTTACTCAAATTAGCTAAAACCTGATTGGCTCTTTCTCTTAAATCGACTAATTCCAGCATTTTTTGCTTTTCTGCAATGCTGGCATTCATGTTCGATGAAATGAAGTTTACCAAAAAGGAAGGACTTTCAATATTTTTTAAAGCTATGGCCGCTTCCGTAGGTAAATTAGGCGATTGATGAATAATTTGAGTCGATAAATCTTTTAAAGAAGATACCAAAGCAATAAATTCTTTGTCTTTTTTGTCAGGAATTAATTCTTCAAAAGGCTCAACTTTAGCTTTTAAATAAGGTTCAGTTTGAATAAGTTCAACTAAGTTAAACCTTCTTTTACCTTGAATGATAACTGTAGTGCTGCCATCAGGCATACGAAGCATTTTGATGATTTGAGCTACAGTTCCTACTTTGTTTAAATCTTTCCACTCCGGATCTTCCACATTGTCTTCCTTTTGGGTAATTACTCCTATGGTTTTGTCACCTTTGTTGGCATCTTTAATTAGTTTTATAGACTTATCGCGGCCAACAGTAATAGGCATAACAACGCCAGGGAATAAAACAGTGTTTCTGATTGGCAGAATTGACAATATTTCAGGTACACTTCCAGATATTAAATTCTCTTCATCTTCATTAGTCAATAAAGGTATGAACTCAGAATCTTCGTCCATTAAACCTTGCATATTGATGTTTCCTATCTTTAAAAAATCGCTCATATCGTTTCTTTTTATGCCAAATTGACATTGTTTATAATCATTAAAATTAGCTGAATTCAAAAAAAATTGATTGTCAGCTATTTACAAAAATAAGGATAGTTTTTGCTATCCTTATTTCAATGTTAGTGCCAATATTTTTTACTGGCCATTTTTTAATGTAATTACTTTATACTAATCAACTCAACGTCAAAAATTAAATCACTTGAAGGAGGAATGATTGGCGGACGACCTTGCTCGCCATAAGCCAATTGGAAAGGAATAATTAAACGTGCTTTTTCGCCTGTTTTTAAATAACTTAAACCTTCATCCCAACCGGGAATCACTCTTCCCTCGCCTATTGGAAACACAATAGGTTGATCACGTTCCATCGATGAGTCGAAAATATTTCCATCTTTAAAATAGCCTGTATAATGTACTTCAATATTTTGGCTTTTTTGTGCTTGAACACCTTGCATGTTGGCTTTCACTAAAATTATTTTCAAACCGCTTTGTGTTGTTATGGTGTCTTTTCCAGTTACGTCAAATGGTTTTGGTTTTTCTTTAATTTTTAGCAATTCAACTTCAAAAATTAAAGTGGCATTAGCTGGAATTTTTCCCATAGCACGCTCTCCATATCCTAAGGCCGCTGGAATAGTGAAAACTGCTTTATCGCCTACATTTAGTAAAGCAATTCCTTCATCCCAACCTTTTATAACTTGGCCTTGACCTAATTTAAAACTAAATGGTTGTCCGCGTTTTACCGAACTATCAAAAACTGTATCGTTGGTTAGTTTACCAGTATAATGCACTGAAACAATATCACCCGCTTTTGCTCTTGGTCCTGAACCTAATTGTGTGATTTTGTATTTTAATCCCGATGCAGTTTGAAATTCTTTATTTAAGTCGTTTTTGGAAGATTTGGTTTTTTCTTTCTTTTCTTTTTTATCTTTTTCCTGCGCCAAAACTGCATTTGGAAGAGCTAATGAAAGTCCTAAAAGTGCTAAGACTAGGTGTTTTTTGATCATATTTTTAAGGTTTAGTTTGCGAAAATTGATAAAATAATTTTGGATGATTATTTAAGCACTTCTGTTTTTAAAGTTTCAAAACTTGGAAAATCGTTATAATGCCATTGACCAACAACGGTTCCTTTTTTAAGAATAACCAAGCCCGGATTAGATCTAATAATAGTTTTTAAAGTCGTTTCATCCATATTAAAATAAGGAAACATGGCTTGCACATTATGGCGATGTTCATCTATTTTGCTAAAGGTGGAAGCCGACAAACCCATTACTTGATAACCCGCATTTTGTGCTTTTCCTGCCAATTCATTAAAAGCTAAATGGGCGTCTAAATTAGTTTTATCTAAATTGTATGAAATTAATAAGAATGAATAAGATTCATTGTTTAGCAAATCTTGTGTTACATCATTTCCATCAGTATCAATAATGTTAAAGTCAAGGATTTTGGCAGGATTTCCTTTTGTAATTACTTCAGTTCTAAAGTCAACATAATCGTAATTTAGCTCATAATTTTCAGGAAATTTTTCAAACTCCTTCACCTCACCTGTTTTTTTGTCTTTAAGATTATAATAATATTTCAAAACATCTGGAATGCCCTGCATTTGTTCAGGTATGTTTTTCCCAATGGCATAAGCTCTGAAATCTCTAAAAGGTAAATGTGCATAGGTGATGTAGCAGAAAACACAAGTTGATAAAAACAACCAAGCGCCCAAAGCATGACCAGAAATATTTTTGGGTAAACCATATTTTAAAATCATAGATACGCCCAACAAAATGAAGGAGAAAATCCACATTTGATTAAACTGTAATTGATAAATGGCTGCAAATGAAACCAGCAATTGCGCTATAACCAATAAAATATTTTCTTCTTTTCTAGTTTCAAAATTTTCATCTGCTAACTTGTTCTTATTGAAGAAAATAATCAATACAAAAACAAGTAAAATAACATCTTTAGTAAACGATTGCCATGGAGTTAATGGAATGGCATCGCCAAAACAGCCACATCCGGTTACTTTTTCGAAATAAGCTGAATAAAATGTTAAAAAAGTGAAGAATAAAATCATTAAAAGCAATAGCCAAGCGCTTAGTTTAATGCGCCATCTAAACAAAATGGCAGCGCCAATTACAACTTCAAAAACACAAATAAAAGCTGCTAAAAAAAGTGAAGCAGGCGTCAAAAAGTGTAAGCCAAAAACTTCCCAATATTCCATTAACTTATAAGAAAAACCAACTGTGTCGTTTGCTTTTACTAAACCTGAAAATAAAAATAGAGCGCCAACAAATACTCTCGAAAATTGTAACAAATACCTCATATCAAAATTTTGGCTTAAATATCTTTTAAAAAATCATTACTCGCTTTAATTTTCACTTAATTTAATAAGTGCAAAAACAGAATAGTTTATCATGTCTAAATAATTGGCATCAATTCCTTCCGAAATAAGGGTTTTGCCTTTATGATCTTCAATTTGTTTGGTTCTTAATATTTTCATCAAAATCAAATCTGTCATGCTACTTACTCGCATATCGCGCCAAGCTTCATTGTAATCGTGATTTTTATCTGACATTAAACTTTTGGCAGTATTTATGTATTTTTCGTACAAACCTGTAACATCTTCTTCGCTCAAATTCAAATTGTTATCTGTTCCTAATTCAAGTTGAATTAAGCCCATAACAGCGTAGTTTATTATTCCTATGTATTCAGATTTTACACCTTCAGCCACTTTTTGTTTGCCTTTTTCTTCAATGCTTCTAATGCGCTGGGCTTTAATAAAAATTTGATCTGTTATTGAACTTGTTCTTAAAATGCGCCATGCTGTTCCATAGTCTTTCATCTTCTTTGTGAAGATATCTTTACATTCGCCAACGGCTGCATCGTATTGTGCAGAAGTGTTTTTCATACAATTTAAATATGCGGGCTAAAGATACTTTTTTTGCCAAAAAATCAACGATTAACTGCGGAGGTAAATTATTGGCTTTGGATACTCCCCTGATTATGGGAATACTAAATTTAACAGCCGATTCTTTTTTTGATGGTGGAAAATACCAAAGTGTTGAACAAGCTTTAATACAAACTGAAAAAATGTTGGCAGAAGGAGCTGATATTATTGATATTGGTGCAGTATCTACTAAACCTGGCAGCGAGTTAATTGACCCAGAAAAAGAATGGGAAATTATAAAACCTGTTTTAATAGCTATTATTCAAAAATTTCCAGAAATTATAGTCTCTATTGATACTTACAACAGTTTTACGGCTGAACAATCAGTTAAAAATGGTGCACACATTATCAATGATGTTTCAGGAGGAAATTTTGACAAAAACATGTTTAAAACCATTGCTGCATTAAAGGTTCCTTATATTTTAATGCATATAAAGGGTGAACCTAAAAACATGCAGGATAATCCTCAATACCAAAATGTTGTAACTGAAGTAATGGATTTTTTTACTAAAAAAGTAAATGATCTAAAAGCCTTAGGAGTTAATGATATTATTCTAGATCCAGGTTTTGGTTTTGGAAAAACATTAAATCATAATTATGAACTTTTAAATAATTTAAACCTTTTTGAAATATTTGAATTACCTATTTTAGCAGGGTTATCGCGCAAATCTATGATAAATAAAGTATTAAATATCAATTCAATAGAAGCTCTTAACGGAACAAGTGTTTTAAACACAATAGCTTTAATAAATGGTGCAAACATTTTAAGGGTACATGATGTAAAAGAAGCAAAAGAATGTGTCGAACTCATTAAGTTTGCTCAATCAATTAAAAACTAATTAGGAAATGGAGTTATTAAAAAATTGGCATTTAATTGAGTTTATTGATATAATTCTAGTAGCTTTTTTAGCTTTTAGGTTATACCGAATTATGCGTGGCACAATCGCAATCAATATTGTTTTAGGCGTCACTTCGGTTTATCTTTTATACGTTTTTGTTGAATGGTCAGGATTTAAATATCTGAGCCGAATAATGGAACAAATTATTAGCGTAGGTACTATTGCTTTGATTGTTGTTTTTCAACCAGAAATACGAAAATTTCTTTTGTTTGTGGGTAATTCCAACATTTTTAAAGGTAAAAACCTTAGAAATTCAATCTTAAAATTTACCTCAAAAGATGAAAATGAATCAAGCTCAAAATTGGATGTGAAAATTTTAGTTGATGCCTGTCGCGATTTATCCAAAACCAAAACAGGCGCTTTGATTGTAATTAGACGCAGAGCAAGCTTGGAATATCAAATAAATTCAGGCGATAGAATTGATGCTTTGCTTTCAAAAGCCATGTTGATGAGTATTTTCTTTAAAAATTCGCCTTTGCATGATGGAGCTGTAATTATTTCTGAAAACAAAATAGAAGCTGCTCGTTGCGTTTTACCGGTTTCAGAAAACAATGATTTACCACCTGAAATGGGCATGCGACACCGCTCTGCACTTGGAATAACTGAAGTTTCGGATGCTATTTGTATAATTGTTTCAGAAGAAACAGGTAAAATTTCAATTGCCAAAACAGGAATAATTCATTCTGCTCTATCGCCTATTGATTTAGAAAGAAGATTGGATTTAGAAATGAGAAAAGCTATTTAAAATGGTTTTTTAATAATCTTGCAATTTTTTTATCAATCGGGAAAGTAAAATCATTTTCTGATAGTGATGCTAAATCAAGCCATCTAAAGGATTGACCCTCTTTTTCAAAATCGAATGCTTGAGTTGATATTTTAAAATTTATTTCACCTATCAATTCCACTTTATAATAAACACTTATTAATTGATGATGGGGCGAAAAAGCCGAAACCTGAAAAAAATCGGTCGTGTAAATATGTTCCAGCACTTCAATTTCTTGGTTCATTTCTTCTAAAAATTCACGTTTCAAACCATCCATCAAACCTTCTCCCCACTCTAGTCCACCTCCTGGAAATTTTGTAAAATGATGACCTTTGGCCGTTTCATCTGATACCAAAACCAATCCATTTTTTATCAAAATTCCATAAACTCTAATATTGAAACTTTTCATTCAATAGTTTTAAACCAATTTATTTACCTTCTTCTAATTCTAGTTTTTTGATTTCTTTTTCAAGAATATCATCAATTAATTTTAGGGTCTTTTTATCAATGTCATTTTGGGTTTCAGCTTGTTTTTTAATGAATTTAAACATACTTTTTTTGTGAATTTCGTAGGCCACAAAAACTGTATAATTTTCACCATCAAAAAATTTCTTTTCATCAAATTTCCTTAAATCACTCAAAGAAGTATTCATTACTTGACGCACCAAACTTTGAAATTTATCGGCAACCTCGCCTTTTTTTTCATTTTCAGTTTGTGCAAGATATTGGTCGGTTACATTTTTGATATTAGTATTTACTTGTCCAGCTAAAGTATTTTTAGCATCAATATCAGCCTTGCCTGAAGCAATATTGTCTTTAACACTAACTCCTTTTCCAACTGCTCTGAAATATCTATTATTTGATTCATAGTTTGAACCACTCATTGGCTCCTTTACTTTTTTACCGTAGGCACCTTCTTTGCAAGAAAAATTGAATACTGTAAGCGTTAAAAGTATTAAAATGGGGAAAATTCTATTTTTCATAAATTATTTTTTTAAGGTTCATTCTAATAATTGTGCCAAAATTTCTAAAAAGAAAGCACAAAACTAAATTTTAAGCAAATAAAATTCCTTCTATATTTGCCCGAAAGCATTGAGATTGGAAAATTTTATAGTTTCAGCAAGAAAATACAGACCAGCAACATTCGATACTGTTGTGGGTCAGGCTACTATAACTTCAACGCTTAAAAATGCAATAAAAAACAATCATTTAGCTCAGGCATTTTTATTTTGCGGCCCTCGCGGAGTAGGAAAAACTACCTGCGCTAGGATTTTAGCTAAAACCATTAATTGTTTCAATTTACAAGAAAATATTGAAGCTTGCGACCAATGTGAATCATGCAAATCGTTTAATGAAGGTCAATCGCTCAATATTTTTGAATTAGATGCTGCCTCCAATAACTCTGTAGATAACATAAGGGAATTAACAGAAAAAGTTCGTTTTCTTCCTCAAATTGGCACCAAAAGTGTTTATATTATAGATGAAGTGCATATGCTTTCAACTGCGGCATTTAATGCTTTTTTGAAAACATTGGAAGAGCCACCAAAACATGCCATTTTTATTTTAGCAACTACTGAAAAACATAAAATTATACCTACTATTTTATCAAGATGTCAAATTTTTGATTTCCAAAGAATTGGTATAAAAGACATTTCAGACCATTTGTTAAACGTTGCTACCAAAGAAAATATAACAGCAGAACCTGATGCTTTGCATGTAATTGCTCAAAAAGCTGATGGCGGTTTACGTGATGCACTTTCTATTTTCGATCAAATTGTAAGTTTCACTGGAAATAACATCAGCTATCAATCTGTAATAGAAAATCTTAATGTTTTAGATTATGATTATTATTTCAGAGTTACAGATGCTGCTTACACGCAAAATATTTCTTCTGGATTGTTGATTTTTGATGAGATCTTAAGAAAAGGTTTTGATGGACATCATTTCATTTTAGGATTAGCTGCTCATTGCAGAAACATTTTGGTTTGTAAAGATGCTGCTACAGTTAAACTTTTAGAAGTCGGTGAAAATATTAGAGAACAATATTTAAGTCAAGCAAATACTATTTCAACTGAATTTTTATTAAAAGCACTTGAAATTTGTTCCAAAACCGATATAGAATTTAGAAGCGCCAAAAATCCAAGGCTGTTGCTTGAATTAGCGATTATTCAAATTTGTTCGATAAATTATCAACATTCCTCGCAACAGGAATCAAAAAAAAAATAGACTAATTCCTTCCAAAGGCTCTCTGCTTCAAATAGAGAAAAATCCTACACCAAAAGGCGTGGTTCAACCAAGTTATAAATTGGAAGAGGTTAAAAAAGAACCCGACCGATATTTTAATTGGAAAGAAAAAGATGAGTTTAAAGGCTCTTTTACACCCGTTAGTATTGTTCAAAATAACAATATACAAGAATCCGAAATTGTTGAGATTACAGAAAAAAACAATGATTTTAGTGAAGAGCTTTTACAGGAAAAATGCAGAAATTATGCAAGTTTGTTAAAGGAACAAGGAAGGCATTTGACCGCCACCATGTTAAATGATGTTCAGTTTTCTCTCAAAGAAAATTTTGAGGTAGAAGTTGTTGTTTCATCTGAACATATTGTAAAGAACTTTGAAGATGAAAAGGCTTTATTGCTTCAGTTTTTAGAAAAAGAACTGCATAACAACAAAATTAATTTCAGCATAAAAGTAAATGAGGCTATTGCCAAAAAAGTGATTTTCAGTTCAAAAGAACGTTTTGAAGAAATGGCCAAGAAAAATCCTAATTTATTGAAATTGCGTGAAAAACTAAATATGAGTATTGATTTTTAACCTTCTTCATTGCTCGTTTCTAATCTTCTCACTTTAAAAATCTCATTTTTATTTTCCATTATATAGCTTAATGTTTTTTCATTTAAAAGATGATGACCACTAAAAATGGTATGCACTTTTACATATTTTTCAATTTTAGAACTGAAGTTTTTAACATTTTTAGGAGACACAATTTTATCATATTTGCCCACAAAAACATGGGTATTTATTCTATTGGTTTGAATAGCAACCCTAATTTTATGAAGATTTGGTTTAATTTTTCTGAAATGAGTCCAGGTTTTGTAAACTAAATCTCTTTTTTCAGGTGTTTCAATATTTTCTTTTAAAAATTTTAAAACATGAGCATCCATCAATTTTAGATCTTTTAAAAAATTAAGAATTCCATTCAGTGCTGCAGGCGAATTCATGAGTTTTTTATACAGAAATCTACCATTTGCTGTGTTACTTAGCAAACGATACCAAAAATTTGTACTAATTCCATCGGGTGCAAAAAGAAAAACTTCATTTACATAAAGTGGCATTTTTTCAACGATTATCAAGGCAAACTTACCGCCCAAACTGTGTCCCATTATGGAGAATTTTTCAATTTTATTTACCCTAATAAATTCTTCAATAATATCGGTAAATTGATGTTTAAATACAGGTAACCTGTAGCCTCTTTTCCCAGTATAACTGCTACCTCCGTGCAATAAATTCCAAAAAGAATAAATGGTGTATTTTTCACCTAAATCTTTCTCAAATATTTTAAAATCATCAGGCGTTCTTGAGAAGCCATGAAAACAAAATAAAGCTTGTTTTCCATGACCATACACTTCGTATTGAAGTTTGTATTTTTTGTACTCTATAAACAGTTGTTGCAAATTTTGTGAATTAAAAAACCAAATAAATTTAAAATATTAAGAATAGCATAATACTTTTGCCCGATTTTATTTTTGAACAATCTTTATAACATGCCAAAAAATCCCAAAATTAAATCGGTTCTTATTATAGGAAGCGGTCCAATTGTTATCGGTCAAGCCTGCGAATTTGATTATTCCGGCTCTCAATCGGCTAAATCATTGAGAGAAGAAGGGATTGAAGTTTCGCTCATCAATTCGAATCCGGCTACTATTATGACTGATAAAGTTACAGCCGACCATGTTTATTTATTGCCTTTAACTGCAAAATCGATCGTTAAAATTTTAGAAGAAAGAAAAATTGATGCGGTTTTGCCAACTATGGGAGGTCAAACTGCGCTCAACTTGGCCATAAAATGTCAAGAAAAAGGCATTTGGGCTAAATATGGTGTAGAAATGATTGGTGTTGACGTTCATGCCATTGAAGTGACCGAAAATAGAGAATTGTTTAAGCAAAAAATGGAGGAAATAGGCATTCCTATGGCACCATCCAAAACTGCTACTTCTTTTTTAGAAGGTAAAGAAATTGCGCAGGAAATTGGTTTTCCATTGGTTATTCGTCCTTCGTTTACCCTTGGTGGCACTGGCGGATCGGTTGTTTATAAAAAAGAAGATTTTGATGAGTTATTAAGTCGAGGTTTGCATGCTTCACCCATTCATGAGGTTTTAATTGATAAGGCCGTAATTGGTTGGAAAGAATATGAATTAGAATTGCTACGCGATGCCAACGACAATGTGGTGATTATTTGCTCTATAGAAAATTTCGACCCTATGGGCATCCATACAGGCGATTCAGTGACTGTTGCCCCGGCAATGACATTATCTGACGCTACTTATCAAAAGATGCGTGACATGGCTATTAAAATGATGCGCTCTATTGGTAACTTTTCAGGAGGTTGTAATGTTCAGTTTGCTGTTAGTCCTGATGAAAATGAAGATATCATTGCTATAGAGATTAATCCACGTGTTTCTCGCTCATCTGCTTTAGCCAGCAAGGCAACAGGTTATCCAATTGCGAGAATAGCTTCTAAATTAGCTATTGGTTACAATTTAGATGAATTAAAAAATCAAATTACTTTAACCACTTCAGCTTATTTCGAGCCAACTTTAGATTATGTAATTGTAAAAATACCTCGTTGGAATTTTGATAAATTTAAAGGTTCTGATAGAAGATTAGGGTTTCAAATGAAGTCAGTGGGCGAAGCCATGGGAATTGGACGCTCCTTCCAAGAAGCCTTACAAAAAGCTTGTCAATCGCTCGAAATTAAAAGAAATGGTTTAGGTGCGGATGGTAAAGAACTGAAAGACAGAGCTCAAATTTTAGAGAAATTAGAAAATCCAAGTTGGGACAGACTTTTTAGAGTGTATGATGCTTTTAAAATTGGCATTCCTTTCAAAACAATTCAAAAAGCAACCCATATCGATCCTTGGTTTTTAGCCCAAATTGAAGAATTGGTAATTCTTGAAAAAGAAATTGAGCGTTTCGATATTGAAACCGTGCCTGTTGAACTTATCAAGATTGCTAAAGAAAAAGGTTATGCTGACCGACAAATAGCGCATTTATTAAATTGTTTGGAAAGTGCGGTGTTTAAAAAGCGTTGGGATGCAGGTATAAAAAGAGTTTACAAAATGGTAGATACTTGTGCTGCTGAGTTTGAGGCTAAAACACCTTACTTCTACTCTACTTTTGAAGAAGAAAACGAAGCTATACCAAGTGATAAGAAAAAAATTGTGGTACTTGGTTCAGGACCAAATAGAATTGGACAAGGAATTGAATTCGATTATTCATGTGTGCATGGTGTTTTAGCTGCCAAAGAATGCGGTTACGAAACCATTATGATAAATTGTAATCCTGAAACTGTTTCAACCGATTTTACAACTGCTGATAGACTTTATTTCGAACCCGTATTTTGGGAACACATTTATGAAATTATTTTAAATGAAAAACCAGAAGGTGTTATTGTTCAATTGGGTGGACAAACTGCCTTGAAACTTGCTGAAAAGCTTGATAGATACGGCATAAAAATTATTGGAACTAATTACAAATCGCTTGATTTGGCGGAAGACAGAGGTTCTTTTTCTACTTTATTAAAAGAATTAAATATTCCTTATCCTAAATTTGGTGTTATTGAAACCGCTGAAGATGCCGTAGAATTAAGTAAAACCCTTGGTTTTCCTTTGCTTGTTCGCCCTTCTTATGTTTTAGGAGGCCAAAGCATGAAAATTGTTATCAATGAAGAAGAGTTAGAGCAACACGTAATAGATATTTTAAAAGACATACCAGGAAATAAGGTTTTATTGGATCATTTTCTTGACAAAGCCATTGAAGCCGAAGCTGATGCTATTTGCGATGGCGAAGATGTTTACATTATTGGTGTTATGGAACACATTGAACCTGCCGGAATACATTCAGGTGATTCTTATGCGGTGCTTCCAACTTTCGATTTGAATGACAATGTGATTCAACAAATTGAAACTTATACTAAGAAAATTGCGGTAGCTTTAAATACTGTTGGTTTAATCAACATTCAGTTTGCAATTAAAAACGATATCGTTTATGTGATTGAAGCCAATCCTAGAGCATCAAGAACAGTTCCTTTTATTGCAAAAGCTTATGATGAACCTTATGTAAACTTTGCAACAAAAATTATGTTGGGTGAGAAAAAAGTGAAAGATTTTAACTTCCAACCTAAGAAAAAAGGTTACGCCATTAAAATTCCAGTATTTAGCTTCGATAAATTCCCGAATGTGAATAAAGAATTAGGCCCTGAAATGAAATCGACAGGCGAAGCCATTCAATTTATTGACGATTTGGAAGATGAATTTTTCCAAGAAATTTATTCAATGCGTAATCTATATTTAAGTCGCTAATGATTTTATTAAGCTTAACAGGTTTATTACGGTTTTTGGTTACCATAGCCGTAATATACCTTTGTTATAAAATATTTGTTCGGTTAATACTTCCTTTTTTATTAGCTTTGTTGGCAAAAAAGATGCAAAACAAAATGCAAGAAACCATTAAAAAACAACAAGAAGCCATGCAAGAACAAATGCGTCAGCAACAAAATCCGGGTCATCAAAAACCTAAGAATAATGCAAAAGGTTTTAATTTAGATTCAGATGGTGAATTTGTTGATTATGAAGAAATTAAAGATTAAATTAAAAATTACAGAATTTTTAAAATGTGATGATTTTCTTACTTTTTAAATCTTCAGTTTGCTTATAAAAAAACCTCAATACATTTTTACGGTTTCGGCTTCGCTCCACCGCCAATTTTCCTAAAATATTCAATTATTAAAATCTACCTCTTTGTACATGGTACAATTTTCATTATACATGAACTTTCAACCTTCTAAACTTTTCAACTAATTTCAACTTGTTAATTCAACCCAAAAGCATTTAAGTTGGTAGTTATTGTAAAATGGTTGGATGCGCCTGCTGCGTGATAGGTTGCGCGAGCATAAGACACTCTGAATTTATATACCTTAAATCCAAAACCCCATGAAAATCCTATTGTGCCGGGTTTGGTGCTTATTAATAACTCTTTGCGTTGTTGATAATTGAATCCTGCGCGTAAAGCAAAGTTTTTGCCTGGAGTAATTTCAACACCCAAAACTATGTGTCGCATAAATTGATCTCCAAAACGCGGACGATTGTCTTTTTTCTTTTTATTGTCGTCACTTTCACCCAATTGTTGGGCTTTTTTAGTTACCACAGTATCATAATTTAATTTGAATCTTTCTAAATTTTCATAAACTAATGAAAAACGAATCGGAGCCTTTTGTAATTTTTTTGATATTCCAATCTGCATTTCTATTGGCAATTTTTCGCGAGGTTGGTCTTTATTGTATTTGGTGATTTGTATTCCAGCATTTCTAATTAAAAAAGTAGCTCCAAATAATGCTTTTTTGTTGTAATACGTGGCCGATAAATCTAATGAAGTAGCCAAACTATTGGCAATATCTAAATTAGAATAAATAAACTTCCAATTGGCTCCAACACTTAAACTTGAATCCAAAATTGGACGACCGTAGCCAATGTTCAAAGCATATTCTCCGGCTGAAAATTCTCCAAGCAACTCACCTACTTCATCAGCTCTTTTAAACTTTCCATAATTCAAAAAATGCATGCCAGCCGAAAAAGTTCCTATTTTATCAAAATGACGCGCATAACCGGCATATCCGAAATTGATGTCAGAAAAATAATTGATATAATTGAGCGTAAGCTGATTGTGTAAAGTATCTGAAAGTAAAGCAGGATTTAAATAAGCTAAGTTTAAATCATCATCTTTTATAGCTAAAACATTTCCACCCAAAGATGCTTGGCGTGCCGAAACTGGAAGATTTAGAAAAGCAAAACTTTTAATTCCACCATTTTGGGCAAACAAGGAAACAGGAGCTATTAAAAAAGCTAAAATGGAAAAAAACTTCATGCGTTAAAATTTCATTTTTGATAACGTAAACATATTTTAATAATTGCTTATTTGCTATATTATTTATAAAATTCTGCTTAAACCTTCTGCTGCCAAAGTATAATCAGGCTGAATACCTAAAGCCATTCTATAATTGTTTTCGGCTTGTTTTTTATCTTTTAGTCTTTCGAAAGCATAACCACGCATGTAATATGCTTTCACTTGTTTATTATCAACATTAATAGCATCGGTATAAAATTTTATGGCTGTATTGTAATCTTTTAGCATTTCAGAATGAACAAAACCTGAATTATAATAAGCATCAAAGTGCATAGGATCAATTTTTAAAATAATGTCATAGGCTTCTAATGCTTTTTCAACATTTCCCATTTCTTGATAAAATAAACCTGCACCGTACAAAGCTTCTGTACTAGTTGGATTTAGCTTAATGGCACTGTTAAAATACTGAAGCGCAATAGGATTATAATCTGTAGCAAACAAAGCAGCTAATTGTAAATAAGCATGATAATAATCTGGATCTTGCTCAACGGCTGTTTGGAAACTTGAAACTGATTTTGCAGTATCGCCCATTTCTTTAAAAGCCATTCCTTTTATGTAATAAGCTTTTGCATTGTATTTATCACTTTTTAATACATCATCTAAGGCAGTAATACAATCCTTATAATTTTTCAAATAAAGTTGCAATTCCGCTAACTTCAATTTTAATTCATTGCTTTCAGGCACCTTGGCTAAACCAATTTCCAAAGTACTTTTTACGGCAGTAGCAGTGCCTCTCATCAAATATATATCTGCTAAATTACTGTAAGCCTCTGCAAAATTTGAGTCAATTTTTAAGATTCTTTTAAAATCATTTTCAGCAGATTCTAAATCTAAATTTTTAACAAATAATTTCCCTCTCTGTAAATACAAACTTTTATTATTTGGATCTTCCAAAATCATTTTGTTTAATTCTTCTAATTCAAAAGATGAAGAATCCTTTAATGCAATTTGAATGGTATCTTTTTGCTCATTATCGGCTGAACTGCCATCTTTGCAAGAAATAAAAAATTGAAATACTAAAAGGGAAACAAAAACTAAGATAAATTTTGCCATAGATTGCTATTGGTAATTTTAATTTGAATGGCGCTAAAATAGAAGAAAGAAAACGAATTCAAGAATTGACTATTTTCAAAAAATTAAAAATTGTAAAATTGATTTCAAAAATCACGATTCATAAATCTTTAATTATTCAACTTTTTTTGGTTTTTCAGCTGTATTTCAGTTGGAAAGGCATTGAAACTATTCCTTTTTTTAACTACGGTATGTTCTCTGGAAATATCAATATAGAATATCCGATAGAACAATTTTATTTTAAAGATGCTGATGGAAATGAAAAAAATATTGCCCAATTTGGGAATTGTAATCCAGAAATAGTAAAAAGTCAAATCAAATTTTATTTAGAAAATCCAACCGATTCAGTCTATCAAAAAACTTATAACTGGTTAATAAAAATTAGCAAACACAATGCCTATGAAATTGGTTTAAAGCAATATAAAGTGGAAAATAATCGACTTGTTTTGGTTAATAAAACCATAATTTTCAATAATTTATGACAATCGAAAAAATTGAAAAATATTTCTGGTATGCAGTGCTTGTTATTTTGGGTATTAAGTTTTTAAACCATGAATTGTTTCATCAATTATTATTAACTCCAAATATTAACCAAAATCCGGATTTAGCATTTCGTATGTTTCGCTTTTCAGGTATTCATTCCATTATTTTAAGACCTCCACTTATAACCATTTTGTTAGATGGAATTTTAATTTGTACTGCTTTGTTTAATGTACTTGGAAAACCCGGAAAATGGAGTTCTTTGTTTTTTTTAATTGCCTTTCTAATTTACTTTTTACTTTACAACTCTTTGATGCAATTCACTGAGCATAAATTAATTCCTCTTCTTTTTTTTCCTTGGCTATCTATTATTTCAAGTCAAGAAAACAAACTTTGGTTGTTGAAATATTTGCGATTCTATTTTTTCTTCATTTTTTTCTCGGCAGCACTTTGGAAAATTTTTCGTTTAAACTGGCTTGATGTTGACTATTTTAAACATGTTTTATTATTGCATTTTGATGTTTTGCCTCTTCCATTTCAAACCAATTGGGCACAGAAAATTATTGAAATTCCTTATTTGCCAGCGATTATTTACATAGCAGGAATTTTGTTTGAAATAAGCTTCGGTATTGGTTTTTTGACAAAAAAATATGATGCGGTTTTCGTTTTTATGTTAATACTTTTTATTGTGCTAGATTATCTTTTTATGCAGATTAATTTTTACGAATATTTCATTTGGATTTTGGTGCTTTTACCTTTTCGTTCAGAAGAAAATTTAAAAATCCTAAAATGATGCGATAATCATAAATAGTTTTCAGACTTTCGCCTGATTTTTAATCTCTATGAAGCATCTTTTAACCCTGAATAAATATTTTTTAAAATACAAATGGCGATTTGTTTTGGGTTTCGTTTTTGTAACAGTCAGCAATTTATTTGGCGTTTACTCACCTCAAGTTGTTCGTTTTGCCATCGACCTAATTAATGAAACCTTCCAATCATTCGTTTTAATTAAAGGTTTTAAAGTACAAGAACATTTAGCAGTAATTTTCACACAATCTGCCTTACTATTAGGAGTCGTGTATATTGTAATGGCTCTACTAAAAGGGCTGTTTATGTTCTATATGCGACAAACTCTTATAGTTATGTCGAGATTAATAGAATATGATCAAAAAAATGAAATTTATGACCAATATCAAATGCTTGATTTATCCTTTTATAAAAAAAATAATACTGGCGATTTGATGAATCGAATTAGCGAAGATGTTAGCAGAGTTAGAATGTACTTAGGGCCAGCCATTATGTATACTATCAATTTAGTGGTAATGATTGTTTTAGTTATTGTGGCCATGCTAGCGGTAAATCCCAAACTAACCTTATACGTTCTATTGCCTTTACCCTTGATGTCATTTTTAATTTACAACATTAGCGAACGCATCAATAGCGAAAGTGATAAAGTGCAAAAGCAACTTTCAAATATTTCAACATTCGTTCAAGAAGTATTTTCTGGAATTAGAGTTATAAAAGCTTTTAACAGAGAAAAATTTACCCAAAATAGTTTTTACAAAACAGTAGATTCTTACAAAAACAAACAAATGAATTTGGTGCAAACCAATGCTTTTTTTATGCCAGCCATGACCCTATTGGTTGGATTAAGCACTATTTTAACCATATTTATTGGAGGATTAGAAGCCATCAATGGTAATATAACTGTTGGAAATATAGCTGAGTTTGTCATTTATGTCAATCTTTTAACCTGGCCGATGGCGTCATTAGGTTGGGTTTCATCTTTAGTTCAACGAGCAGAAGCATCGCAAGCAAGAATCAATGAGTTTTTAGATGAAAAACCTCAAATTGTGAGTCCAAACAATGAAAACATTCAATTAAAAGGAAAAATTGAATTCAAAAATGTTTCTTTTACTTATCCTGAATCAGGAACTAAAGCTCTAAAAAATGTAAGTTTTGAAGTAAATCCTGGTGAAACATTGGCCATAATTGGCCGAACAGGTTCGGGAAAATCTACTATTGCTAATTTAATGGTTCGATTGTTTGATGTAAAAGAAGGTGAAATTTTAATGGATGGAAATAACATTCAAAATTTAAACCTCGATAGCATCAGAAAACAAACAGGTTATGTGCCACAGGAAGTTTTTCTGTTTTCAGAAACTATTGCAGAAAACATTGCTTTTGGTGAACCAACTATTGCTAAAAATGACAAACGAATTACAGACGCAGCAATAAATGCGCACATTCATCATAACATTATTGACTTTAAAGAAGGTTATGAAACTTTGGTGGGTGAAAGAGGAATTACACTTTCTGGAGGTCAAAAGCAAAGAATTTCTATAGCGCGTGCCATTATTAAAAATCCAGAAATATTAATTTTTGATGATTGTTTGTCGGCAGTTGACACTGAAACAGAGGAGAAAATTTTGAGCAATTTAAACCAGATAATGGCGAACAAAACCACCATTATCATTTCTCATAGAGTTTCATCCATTAGAAATGCCAATAGAATTTTGGTTTTAGAACATGGCGAAATAATTGAAAGTGGAAGTCATGATGAATTGATTAGCCTAAGAGGAAATTATTTCGAAATTTATCAAAAACAACTTTTGGAAGACAAGGTTGAAAGTACTGAAAATTGATTTTTGAATGCCATAAAACACTTAATAGTGCTGTGATTCAGCGTATTTCAATAAATTATTAAGTTGACTTTGTTTGATTTGATATTTTTCTATTTTTGTCGCATTACCTTTCAATAAAAGATTAAGAAAAAAAGCGAAAAGATGGACGGTTTAGACAATAAAGAAGGAAATGAAATATTCTCAAAATCTGTAAGGGCAGGCAAAAGAACTTACTTTTTTGATGTGAAATCGACAAGGGGAAATGACTTTTATTTAACCATTACCGAAAGCAAAAAACGATTTGTAGAAGACGGAAAGTTTAAATACGAAAAGCATAAACTTTTTCTTTATAAAGAAGATTTTGAAAAATTTGTAGAAGGACTTAACGAAACTATCGTCAAAATAAACGAATTAAAAGCAGAAGGAATTATCGGTGACGATATTTCTTCGGAAAAATCAAGTGATTTTTCAGATGTAGATTTTGATGAGATTTAAAAATGAATAAGATGCGAAAAACCGCCCATTAGGCGGTTTTTTTTTATTTATTAGGCCATCAATTCTTTTAATTTCAACTCTATTTCATCAATCAATGGATCAATGTTCTCATTGAACTCTTTCACCAAATTTGGAATAGCATCCAAATTAGTTTTTTGAAAAGAAAAATGCTCAATATCTTTTAACAACCCATGCATGTGGGTATTATTTAAATACAACATGGAAGACTTTAATTTATGCGAATGAAATTTTAATTCATCCCAATTTTTTTCAGCTAAATATTTATTGATGTTTTCTTTTTGAATGCGCGATTCTTCAATAATCTTTTCCAAAATAATAATTAATGTATCATTATCACCGGCAGTCAAATTTTCTAAATATTCAAAATCAATGAATTTCATAGCTATTTATTTGCGGCTAAGTTAGAACAATTTTAAAAATTAGTTTTCCTTGTACAGCATAATTCCTAATAAAAATTCAATTTCATATTTTCTTAAAATCAATATATTCACCACAAAATATAGATGTGAAAAAATACATATATCTTCTTTTAACAGGTTTTTTATTACTTGTTTATTTTCCAATTTCTGCCATTGAAATCCAAAATTTTGAAATCGAAAAACCTGAAATTGTCTTAGGAAATTTAGAAAACGCCATAAAATTAAATTTTAAAGAAACTTTTAATGACAGTTTGAAAAGCGAAATAGAAAGTTCTTTAAAAATTGAAGGAATTGATTATTCAAAAAAATGGGAAGGGAACATTCTCATCCTTTCATTTAAAGCAGAAAGTAGTTTTACGCTAAAAATTTCGAATAAAAGCATAGTTGAGGAAGTTAAAATAAATGTAATTCCGCTTTGGCTTTCAATATTACCTCCACTCCTAGCCATTTTTATGGCCTTGTTACTAAAAGAAGTTATAAGTTCTTTGTTCATTGGTATTTTTTCAGGAACATTAATTATTCACATTTACAACGATGGAATTACAGGAATAATCACAGCATTTTTAACCGCTTTTGATAAATACATCATCAACTCATTAAACAATAAAGACCATCTTTCAGTCATTATTTTTTCTATGATGATTGGCGGCACTGTAACCATTATTTCAAAAAATGGCGGCATGCAAGGGGTTGTGAATAAAATTTCTCGTTTTGCCAATAATGCCAAAAATGGACAATTAGTTACTTGGTTTTTGGGAGTGCTCATCTTTTTCGATGATTATGCCAATACTTTAATTGTGGGAAACACCATGCGTCCTGTAACCGATCGATTAAAAATTTCGCGTGAAAAATTAAGTTATTTGGTTGATAGCACTGCTGCACCAGTCGCTGCCATTGCATTTGTAACCACATGGATTGGAGCAGAATTAGGTTACATTGCTGATAGCATTGATACTATTCCCGACTTAAATGAAAATGCTTATACTATTTTTATTTCCTCGCTTCAATTTGCCTTCTATCCTATTTTTACTTTGGTTTTTATGCTGATGCTAATTATCATGAACCGTGATTTTGGACCTATGTTAAAAGCTGAAAATAGAAGCCGAACAACAGGATTAGTTAGTGCAGATGGTAACTCAAATATTGAAAGCGCGGCAGAAGAAGTGAAAAGTTTAGAAATAAAAGAAGGATTAAAACCCAATTGGATTAATGCAGCTTTACCCATATTTTTAATCATCTCAGTAACCATGTTTGGTTTAGTTTATACTGGTTGGGATGATTCAGTTTGGCACAATACAGAACTTGGATTTATTAAAAAAATATCAACCATAATTGGCCAATCTAACTCTTATCAATCGCTTATTTGGGGCTCAGGAATTGGTTTAGCTTCGGCTTTACTCATTTCATTTTTTAGAAGATTATTGTCCGTTTCAGAAGGAATGCATGCCATGATGAACGGCTTCAAAACCATGTTGAGTGCCATTATGATTTTGCTTTTGGCTTGGACTTTGGCCAGTATTGCAGAAGATTTACATACTGCAGATTTTATTACCCAAAGTATGCTGCGATTAAATTTAAATCCAATTTTAATTCCTGCAATTACCTTCATTTTAGCAGCAATTGTGGCATTTTCAACAGGTTCTTCGTGGGGCACAATGGCTATTTTGTATCCATTAATGTTGCCAGCTTCATGGATGTTGAGCAAAGAAGCAGGATTAAACTTTGAAGAATCGCTTGCCATTTTTCACAATGTTACTTCTTGTGTTTTAGCAGGAGCAGTTTTGGGCGACCATTGTTCTCCTATTTCTGATACAACTATTTTAAGTTCATTAGCTTCTTCTTGCAATCACTTAGATCATGTAAAAACCCAAATGCCTTATGCGCTAGCAGTTGGCGCAGTTGCAGTGTTTATTGGCACCTTACCAAGCGCTATGGGATTGCCTCCAGTTATAGCATTCTTACTTGGATTTTTAGTTTTATGGGGAATTGTTAAATTTTTTGGAAAAAAAGTGGCGATTTAATTTTGTTCAGAAGACTTTTATAGAATTATTTTTATTCTTAAACCTTAACTTCTTAACTTATCGCTCCAGCTTTGATTTTAATTTTATAATCTTCTTCTTTTCTGTTGTAGAAAAATTTGCTTCTCACCTTTTCTTCCGAAACTTCCCAGAAATAAGAAACATCTTTTTTGCCGCTAATTAAATTTTCCCACTCCACAACAAAAGGATGCGGATAAGTATGCATTTTTTTAATTATGGCAATCATTTTTTCCAAACAATCCTGCGCATTTTTTCCAATGGTTTCTGACAAAAGAAAAACTTCTTCGTTGCGCTTATTAAAAGTAAATAGTTCTAATTTAACACATTCATCTTCATCAATATTAACTCGATAATTAAAATGAGGTGTGTTTTTATTGTTTTCGTATATAATGTTAATTATTTCATTCTCTAATTTAAACCTTTCGTGCTTGCTCATGGTAATATTTTTTTTTAATGATTCGGGAAAACAAACGTAGCCATTTTTAAAGCCTCGTTAAACTGATTTTTATCAATTCCACTTTCAATTTTTTGCTCTTCTAAATAGAAAAGTACATTTTCTGTAGCCATGTTTCCAGTTAAATTGTCGCTAGCCATTGGACAACCTCCAAATCCTTTGATGGCAGAGTCAATTCTTCGACAACCACTTGCCCAAACTGCTTCCACTTTTTCCTGCCATTTTTCAGGTGTAGTGTGCAAATGAGCTCCTAATTCAACATCATTAAATTCGGGAATTAAATTTTTAAACATGTAATTGATATTCTCAGGATTTGAAACGCCAATGGTATCAGCTAAAGCAATAATTTTTATGTCTAATTCTTTTGCCAGTTTATTTGTCCATTTGTAAGCAATATCAATATCCCATTTATCACCATAAGGATTTCCAAAAGCCATAGAAATATAAACTACTAACTTTTTGTTATTTTTTAAACATAAATTTTGAATTTCCTCAACTCTAGTCAAAGATTGGTCGATGCTTGAATTAGTGTTTCGTTGTTGAAAAGTTTCAGAAATGGAAAATGGGAAACCCAAATAATCTATTTCCGGAAAATGACAAGCATCTTCAGCTCCTCGTGTGTTGGCAATGATGGCCAATAACTTACTGTTGCTTTCTTTCAAATTTAAACCTTTCAAAACCTCTGCGGTATCTTTCAACTGAGGAATGGCTTTTGGCGACACAAAACTTCCGAAATCAATAGTATCAAAACCACATTTTAAAATTTGATTGATATACTCAATTTTTTTTTCGGTTGGTATAAACGTTTCAATGCCTTGCATGGCATCGCGCGGACATTCGATTATTTTCATATCAATTTTTTAAAATGGCTTTATTAATTTCTTTTACCAAACTTGGACCTTCATAAATAAATCCGGTGTAAATCTGCACCAAATCTGCCCCAATTTTTAGTTTTTCTAAAGCATCTTCAGCACTATGTATTCCGCCAACTGCAATAATTACGAATGATTTTCCAGATTTTTCAACCAAATATTTTAAAACTTCGTTTGCTTTATTTTTAACAGGTTTTCCACTTAAACCGCCTGCTCCAATTTTTTCAATTTTACTACTTGGAGTTTTTAAATTACTTCTATCAATTGTAGTATTGGTTGCAATGACACCTGCAATTTTTGATTGAGCAATTATTTCAACAATATCATCTAATTGACTGAAAGTTAAATCAGGAGCAATTTTCAATAAAATGGGTTTAGGGTTTGACTTTTTTTGATTCAATTGCTGCAAATGATTTAATAAATTGAGCAAAGGCTCTTTTTCTTGCAATTCTCTCAATCCTGGTGTGTTTGGCGAAGAAACATTAACAACAAAATAATCAACATAATCGAAAAGTGCATTAAAGCAATAAATGTAGTCGTCTAAAGCTTTTTCATTAGGTGTAACTTTATTTTTACCAATGTTTCCACCAACAATTATGTTTCCTTTATTTTTTAAACGTGCAGCAGCCACTTCAACGCCTTGATTGTTAAAACCCATTCTGTTAATCAAAGCTTCATCAGCTGGTAATCTAAACAATCGAGGTTTGTCATTTCCAGCTTGTGGTTTAGGTGTTAGGGTTCCAATTTCAATAAATCCAAAACCAAAATTTGAAAGCTCTTTGTACAATTTTGCATCTTTATCAAAACCAGCAGCTAAACCCACTGGATTGGGAAAATTGATACCCATAACCGTTTTTGCCAATTTCGGATTGTTTACTTCAAACATGGCTTTTGTGAAAGAAGGAATAAGTGGCCAATTCTGAATTTTTTTCAAAAAATTGAATGTGAAATGATGCACTTTTTCAGGATCAAACTGAAATAAAAAAGGCTTTATTAAATTTTTATACATGATTAAAATTGAGCTGCAAATTTACCTTTAATGCAATTAATTGTTGGGCTTTTATTAAAAATTATGAATTCAAAATCTTGGCAATATTGGGTTTGAAGTACAACTGACTTTTCATCACTTTTCCGTCTTCTCTGTAAATGGGTTTTCCATTTTCATCCAATTTCGACATATTGCTTCTATGAATTTCATCAAAAACCTCTTGAATTTTGTCTTGTAATCCATGTGAAATAATTGTTCCGCATAAAATATAAAGTTTATCGCCCAAAGCATCTGCAATTTCTACTAAATTATTGGCTTTTGCTGCTTCCAAATATTCTTCATTTTCTTCTTTCATCAAATGAAAACGCAAATCTATAAGCTCATTTTTTAAATTGGACAATGGATTCTCCTCAAAATTTAAATTAAAAACTTTGTGAAATTCAGCCACTGAATTAGTAAAATGTGACAATTGATTTTTTTGATAATTGAATCCTTTAAAAATCATTTTATAATGGTCAATAAAACATTCGCTAAACATAGGGCCAAAAGCAACAAATCCATTTCTTTCATAAAACTTCATTGCTTTTATTTGGGCATGTAAATAAATAGTTTTATCGGTCTGTTGCATTTTTATATCATTTAAAGCAGCCAATAAAATAATATTACCTAAACCTTTGTTTCTAAAGTTTTTATCAACTGAAAATCTTTCCATTTTAACACCTTTTTCGGTTGTTCGCCAGCGACAAGTAGCCACTGCTTTTGATTCGAAAAATAAAATATAATGATGTGCAATTTCTTCAAACTCATCAAACTCTTCGCTGGGTTCAACATTTTGTTCTTTCACAAAAACTTCTTGTCTAATAGCAAATGCCTTATCGGCCAAATCTTTATCTGCTAGTGTAAATCTTTTTACTTCAATCATTTTCATTAAATAAAAAAACCCTGCAATGCAGGGCTGTGGTTTATATTTTTAAATATTAGAATTATTTTTCTTCTTCTTCCTCGTCATCTTCTACTTCTATTTCATCAATTTCAATTAATCTGCCTTCTTCATCTAAGTCATCCTCTTCTTCTGAATCATCTTCATCAGGAATTTCAGTATCAACATCTTCATAAAAGTCATGAATATGAACTTTTTCTTTGTAGGAAGGAATATCTTCATCTTCTTCTTCAAACAAGTTATTCTTCCAGTTTTTACTAACCTTTGGCGAGGTTGGTTTTAATTTTGCGGGCTTTCTGACCTCGTCAGCACTAGGACTTACCTTTGCCGGCCCATTTGGATTTTTTGTTTTCATAGAATCATAAAATCAATTTGATTTTAATTTACGATACGCTACGAAAAATGCGATCTTTTTTTTTAATTGATTAATAAATATTTTGGCAAATATAATTTTCTAAACTATTTAAAAAAATCTTTCTATATTATTTTTTAATTTACAGTTAATCAAACACTTGTTTCTAGCAAATTCTAAATAAATCAAAACATAATCATTACAATTAACAAGTTGATTTTAAAAATCATTTTATTCATAACCATTTTAACCCAAATAATGGGTTTATTTTGCCCACAATTATGAAAAAAAGCATCCTTTTTTTATTTATTCTGTCCTTTTTAATGATAGCAGCTAGCTCCTGCTCTAGCAGCAAGTCTGCCTCCAAGCCAAAAAATAAAAAAGAGAAAAAGGAAAAGAGAAAAAAGAATAAGAAAAATAAAAACACTACAGTTAAGCCTTTCAAGGAAAAAAACGAATCAAAAAATGAATCAAATTCTAACCCAATTTTAGAAAAATATGCTAAAATTTTAGGATTAAGTCCCCAAACGTTAAAAAACGAAAAATTATACCAACTAATAGATGAATGGTGGGGAACACCCTACAAATTTGGAGGAAAAACAAAAAATGGTGTTGACTGCTCTTCATTTAGTTCAGTTTTATATCAACAATGTTATCAAAAAATAATTGTGCCACCGGCTTACAGCATTTTTGACCAATGTCAAATAGTTGAAAAGTCGAAACTAAAAGAGGGCGATTTAGTATTTTTTAAGACGGATAAAAATAGAATTTCACATGTTGGCGTTTATTTGCACAATAATAAATTTGTGCATGCATCAACTAGCAAAGGCGTTAGAATTGATGATTTGAATGATCCTTATTATATCAAAGTATTTTTTAATGGTGGAAGACTAAAATGATTTTAAGCTTTAATTTTTTAGAAAAATGGCGAAGCGTTGAAAATTTTAACAGAATAATTATTTTATTCTTGTTGGCATCAATGGCCCTTTGTCCTAATTTATGGCTTTCTGAAAGGTATTTCCCCACTGCCCCATTGTTCGATTTTTTTCATTTCAATAATGCTAAATTCGATTTAATGTTGCTCTATCTTTTTGGCTTGTTTGCTATTTTAAGTCTCATTTATGCTGAGAAAAAAGTCTTTATAATTGGTTTAATAATTTCATCCGTTATTCTTTCTATTCTTGATATAAATCGCTTACAGCCTTGGTTTTATCAATATATTTTAATGTTGATTTTCGTCACAATTGAACAGAAAAAATTCACAAGCATTAAGCTTATTTTTCAATTACTTTTTTTATCTATTTACTTTTTCAGTGGTTTGGCTAAGTTGAACTCATCATTTTTTAGTAAAACAATTCCGTTTTTATTGTACAACGATCAGGCTGCAATAAGCGGTTTATACGGATTATTTAAATTGATTTTGTATTGCTCTCCAGTTATAGAAATGAGCATTCCTTTTTTATTACTTACTCAAAAATGGAGAAATTGGGGCTTGATTTTAATTATCTTAAGTCATTTATTTATATTGCTATTATTGAGTCCTTTTGGCATTAATTACAATTCTGTTGTTTGGCCTTGGAATGTTTTTATGATGATAATGTCTATTTTATTATTTTACAATGAAAACAACCAATTGTTATCGATTTTTAAAACACAATTTCAAAATTGGTCATTAAAAATCAGCTTCATTATATTTTTTATTTTGCCATTATTAGGCCTTTTTCAATTTTGGCCAGCCAATTTTTCTTTTCAGCTTTACTCCGGAAAAAGTAAATACGCAAAAGTATTTTTAGGCGAGGGAATATTTGATCGTATTCCTCAAAAAATAAAAAATGAATATCAAAAAAACAACGAAGAAAGAGTGATTAATTGTTCAACATGGGCCTATTTCGAAATGAATGTTTTGCCATTTCCATCTGAAATGATAGCTCAATCGCACATTAATTTTTTCAAAAAATACAGTCAAGAAAATGATGATTTTTTTGTTTGCTATTATGAACCTTTTATATTTGAAAATGATTATAACATTAAAATAATCACCAAATAAAAAAATTGAAAAAAATTGTTTCTAGTCAAAATTTTTGGCTAATCATTATTTTGCTACTTGGTGCGGCTTATAGCAGAAAGCCACACATAAATCATAACAGAAGCATTACCAGTGATGGAAAAGGTTATTATGCTTTTTTGCCAGCTGCATTTATTTATCATGATTTTGATTTTAATTTTTTTAGAAATTATGAGTATAAACATTATTCAGATTTTGTAAAAGATCATCGAATATTTACAGTAGACATTAATGGTAACACAATTAATAAATATTTCACGGGTATTTCGGTTCTATTGCTTCCATTTTTTTTATTAGCTCACGCATTAGCTTTAATGTTTGATTTGGAAGCTGATGGTTACTCCAACATTTATCAATATGCTGTTTTAATAGCTAGTTTATTCTATTCTTCACTTGCTTTATTTTTTATTGATAGGGCTTTTAAAAAACTCCAATTTTCAACTAAAGCAATTTTATTGAGTAAAATATTTTTGCTTTTTGGTAGCAATTTTTTGCAATCAGCCTATAATGAACCTTCCATGGCTCATGTGTACGGTTTTTTTATGAGTACTGTTATTTTTGAGCGTGCCCTCTCCTATTTTGAAACCAAAAAAATGTCAGTTTTATTTGTTTTGTTTCTTTCATTGGGTTTATCATTTGCAATGCGACCCACCAATTTGCTGATGTCTTTTTTTATTGTTTTAGCAGCAGGAAGTTTTTCTGAATTTTGGAAAAATACAGTTGCCATTGCCTTCAACTATAAAGCTATTTTGACCTGCATTGGTGGCTTTTTAATTTTTGGATTATTAAATTATATCTATTGGTTTTATGAAACTGGAAGCCCATTTGTTGATACCTATATGGGTGAAAAATTAGATTTACTTCACCCTCACTTTTTTGATTATATGTTTAGTTCTGAAAGAGGAATTTTTATTCATCAACCGCTTATGCTTATTGGTTTAGTAGGTTATTTAAATTTTAGAACTAATGAAAAAAACCGAAAACTTTTAGGGTTATTTTTTAGCTTTTTAATTATATATATCTTATCAAGCTGGTGGTGCTGGCATTTTTTATCAAGATTTGGAAATAGATCTATAACCGACTTTTTGCTGCTATTTGCTTTAGGAATAGCTTATTTAGTCGATAATTATAAAGGAATAAAATCTAACACACTTGCTATTGTAATCTTGCTCTTATCTTCTTACAATCTATTTTATTTGTGGCAGCATAATAAAGCTATAATTCCTGGAACCTATCTTTCATTCAGCGAAATGCCAAAATATTTTTTCAAAACCTTGCCTTTGGCTGAAAGCAATATAAACCCTGACAAAATAATTAAAATTGAAACCTATGAACATAACATGGAAACCAATTTAGGTTGGTCTAATGAACATGGTTTAAATTCGGAAATGGCCTTCGAAAGCAAGCAATCTTGTAAGATAGACTCCAACAACCAATTTGGCATTTTGCGAAATTTTAATCTCCCTCGCTTTAGTCTTAAAGATTCAATTTTAATAAGAATGAGTGCAAATTTTCACACCAATGCTTCTGATTCTGAAACCCGTTTTGTATTTCAATTTTATAAAAATGGTAAAAATGCAAGGTACGATGCCCGGTTTATCAAACATTTTGTAAGTCCAAATAAATGGCATAAAGTGGAACTAGAATTCAGATATACTGAAGAATTTGATGCCGATTCAGTAACAGTTTATGTTTGGAATCCTGGTAAAGATGAAATTACCTATTACGACAATTTAAAATACGAAGTGGTTTATTGTGAGAATCTTGTAGAGGATGAATAAAAAATTAAATAACTAATTCAAAAACTACCTGATCCTATCCACTGCCTTAATCAAAGCCTCGTCATTGCTAATACCTCTAATAGCTAAAAAAACCAAAACCACATTCACAAAAGGAATAACTATAGGAAACAAATAAGTAGTTTTAACAACATTCGGAATATTTTTGGAGGCCTCACCTAAAAAATAAAACACTGCTGCAATTAAAACCAAATGCAAAACCAATAAAATCCATGATAATTTTTTTTGAAAAGCTCTTTTTTTAAATTGAAAAATGATATATAGTCCGAAAATTATCAAAATGATGGTTAATAACATTAATGGTATTTGGCTGTATAATAGCTCCTGATTGAAAGAATTGACAATTTTTTGTGTAGTAAATTCAAATAATAAATTGTCGGAGGTTTGAATGAGTGCCGTATTTAGAAACAATAATAATGAAGTTAGTAAGGAAGCTACGAGCAAATAAAGTGATTGAATACGCTGAATCATAAAAAAAAATTGATACGGCAAAGCTAAATATTTTTTACGGCAAAAGACTTGCGTATTTAGAATAACTTTGTATCATTGCAGCGCATTCGCAGGATATGCTCTTTTTTAGCCTTATCCAAAACGTTTCACCCGAAAAATAATTTTCTTACAAAATAATTCTTAATGTATACACTCATTGAGTTAAATGGTAAAGAACTTACCGAGCTTCAAAAAATTGCTAACGAAATTGGAATAGCATCGCCTGAAAATTTCAAAAAAAATGATTTAATTTTTGAAATACTTGATCGAAATGGCGCATTTCAAACCACTGTGTTTAATAGTGATGACAATAATAAAAAAAGCAAAAGGCCACGCAAATCAGCCGATGAAGTGCAGCCCATAGCCTCGTCAAACACTACAAAACTGCCTGAGAAAGCAACGGAAGAAAAAGTTGCTATCCCTGCCAAAAAAGCAATGGCCTCAAAAACAAAATCAACCGAAACCAACCAAGTGGCCGCAGCCAAGCCAGAAGCTGCAATTGAGCCAACGGTTGAACCTGAAAAACCAAAACAAGAAAATAGACCTGAACCCAATACTGAAAGACCTAATAGACCTTTCAACAATCAAAAAAACAACAATAATAGAAGACCGGATAGAAAGCCTGACGATCGTTTTAAAAAAAATGAACCCAATAAGCCACATCAAGCGGATCTTTTTGGCTCAAAATCTAGAAACGAAGCTTTAGATGAGATAGAATCTTTAGATCAAATAAAATCAAATGTCTCCGAAACGGAAGAAGAAGAAATAATTGTTCAACCAGTGTCAGCAGAAAACAATGCCACCGAAGCTGAAACAATTGGTGCAGATGATTCAAGCACTGAAAGCAACGAAGAGACAGAAAAAGAAGAAAGTGTAAAAACTGAAAATCGTCCTCAAAACGGCCATCCTGAAAGAAGACAAAACTACCCGAACCAAAGACCTGAAAATGATTTTAGAAAAGGCTTTGAACACATTGCATTGTTTGATACCAATGTTTTAGCCGAAGGTGTTTTGGAAATAATGAACGAAGGTTATGGCTTTTTGCGCTCAGCAGATTACAATTACCTGAATTCACCCGATGATATTTATGTTTCGCAATCGCAAATCAGATTGTTTGGCCTTAAAACTGGCGATACAGTTTCTGGTGCAGTTAGACCTCCAAAAGAAGGCGAAAAATATTTTCCTTTAATCAAAATTGAAAAAATAAATGGATTAGATCCTGCTATTGTGCGCGATAGAATTCCATTCGATTATTTAACGCCTTTATTTCCTGAAGAAAAATTGTCTTTAGCTGGCACAAAAGCAACACTTTCCATGAGAATTATGGACATGTTTACGCCTATTGGAAAAGGACAAAGAGGTTTAATTGTGGCGCAACCCAAAACAGGAAAAACAACTTTATTAAAAGAAGTGGCCAATGCTATTGCTGCTAACCATCCAGAAGTTTATCTAATTATTTTATTGGTTGATGAACGTCCGGAAGAAGTTACCGACATGGCAAGAAGTGTAAGAGCAGAAGTAGTTGCTTCCACTTTTGATGAACCAGCTGAAAGACACGTAAAAGTGGCCAACATTGTGCTTGAAAAAGCCAAAAGATTAGTTGAATGTGGCCATGATGTAGTTATTTTATTAGATTCTATTACTCGTTTAGCAAGAGCTTATAACACCGTTTCGCCTGCCTCAGGTAAAGTATTGTCAGGTGGTGTTGATGCCAATGCATTGCATAAACCTAAAAGATTTTTTGGTGCAGCCAGAAACATTGAAGGTGGCGGTTCATTAACCATTTTGGCAACAGCCTTAACCGAAACAGGTTCAAAAATGGATGAAGTAATTTTTGAAGAATTTAAAGGTACAGGAAACATGGAATTGCAGTTAGATAGAAAATTATCTAACAAACGTATCTACCCTGCTATTGATTTAGTGGCTTCATCAACCAGAAGAGATGATTTATTGATTGGTAAAGAAATGTTGCAACGCATTTGGGTTTTAAGAAATCATTTAACCGATATGAATTCAACCGAAGCTATGCAATTTTTGTTAGATCATATCAGAAACTCGCGCAGCAACGAAGAGTTTTTGGTTTCAATGAACAGCTAAACAATGTCAGTTTCTACCAAATACGCTATTTTAGTAACGTCATTTTCAATTATTTTGAAAATGACGTTATTTTATTTAGGCCTTCAATTTTCAGTGTATAATTTAAGTTCCATTTTTGGTCCTTTGCTTTTTTTGCTTGTTGGAATGGCCATTTCCAATTATCAACTGAATCAAACATCGGCTGGAAATGCAGCTTTGCAGTTTAACGATTACTTTAAAAACGCTCTGAAAGTGGGTGTTTTGTTTGCTGTGATTTACAGTTTTTTCATCTATTTGTATTACAACAACATTGATGTCAATTTTTTTGACAATAAAATGGCCGAAAACTTAAAGTCAATTGAAGGAAAAGACATTTCAGCTGAACAAATTGAAAAATACAAAGAAAATGCCTCCTTCTTTTTGTCGGCTTATAAACAATCCTTTTTTACCTTATTAGGCTTTTTGTTTATTTCAATGATTTATGCTTCTGTTATTTCTATTGGAATAAAAAATCCATTTTTTTCAGGTAAAGGCAAGGTTTAGAGAGAAAAATCTCTTTCTTTTCATTTATTATATTCTTAACTCTTCTTTTTACTATTTAACTCGATTGTTAAAAACCAATAATGGTTTATGAATAACTTATTGAAGTTGAACTTAATTAAGTGAATACTTTTGTTCAAACAATTGATATAAAAACTAGTTAATTCTTTCTAAAGGAAAACAAGTTATTCGATATCAAATAAATTTAAAGTTTTCTAAAATTTGTTTTTTCTAATTAATTGAACTTAACCATGGAAAGAGAAGAAAAAGATGAGATTTATTTTTATGAGGTAATTCAAAAATCTAGAATAGAATATGCTGCAACAAAAGATTTAGAAAAATTAAAGATACAATTTAAGGAAATAGATTTTTACTTTAACGACCCTATTTTAGTCGATACAGATGGACTAAGTATATCATTTTCAAAATGTTCATTGTGGGGTGAAAGAATAGATTTAATTATTCGTGAAATTGATGATTTCCAAAATTCAATTGTATTTACAGATTGTGAAATTTATTTAGCTGTTTTTATTAAAAGTTCAAAACTCAAATACTTAATTTTCTCAAGGTCAAATATTCATGACTCAAATTTTAATATCTCAGATAATCAAATAGACTTTTTATCAATTGAAGGAGATGCAGATAAAAAAAATGAAATTAAAACTTTGATTTTTTACAATAACAAAGTAACTTTTTGGGATTGTAGATTGAACAATTTTAAAACAATTTTAATGAATAATAGCAGTTTTGAAACTGGTATACAATTTAATAAAAATTGCTTAGATGATATTGAGTCTAATAATTGTAATTTCAATTTTGAATTTATTTTTTTGGATAATGTTACAAAATATATAACCTTTAGGAAATCAAATTTTGGCAAATTGCAAGCTAAAGGTTCAAACTTTGGTATTACTGGTAAATTTAATGATTGCAACTTTTTAGAAATATCAGATTTTTCAGGTTTAATTTCTAATAATTCAACTATTAAATTTGAGAATTGTAACTTCAAAAGTAGCTGTAGCTTTAATAAATCAATAGTTTCGTCTTTGGAATTTAGAACTGTTTTGTTTCAAAATATCACTTCTTTTCAAAATTTAAACTGTTTAAACTTAATAAAATTTGACGCAACTTATTTTGAAAAAATTGGATTTTTTGAAAGTATTAAAATTAAGTATCAAAACTCATTAGATTTAAATACAATACGAATCATTAAAGGTCAATTGCTAAAATCTGAGAGTAAAATAGAATACTTAAAATTCAATGCCCTAGAACAAAAACAACATTTGAAAAAAATAAATAAATACAATCCAGATTATTATATCTTAAATCTAAATTCTTGGTCTAATGACTTTGGACGTAATTGGTTTAAAGGTTTTAAATTTACTTTCAAAATAAGTGTTTTATTCTTTTTAATTCTAATTTCTATAAATTCAGTTATAGATTCCAATTATCCATTAAAATTAAATTTAAGTTCAAATTTTGTTGATTTTTCTACTATCTTATCTGAATATTTAAAATTTATATTTTCTTTTGGGTTTAACAATGAAGAAATACAGACTAATGGTTTTTTGTTTTTAATTTTCATTATTGCTAAAATATTTATTGGATATGGAATTTATCAAACAATATCAGCTTTTAGAAAATTTGGTAAAATTTAATTAGTCAGAAGATTCAATTTGCAAAGGTATTGCATTATAAATCATTCATTATCTCATAATACTCCCCCATTTTTTATAAAACAATATTAAAAGCTCACTGCCGTTTTGTGAAAATTAAAAAATATAAATGCTAAAATTTTACGTGTTTCTCAAATCATAAACCTCAAAAAACGATTCACATGAAAAATTTAATTGTAGCAATTTCCATCACTTTTGGAACTTTTAGCGCTATGGCGCAAACTGAAAACAAAGAGATTAAAAAATTAAAGTTCGGTTTTAATGTAGGCACCAATTATTCATTTCTAAATGCTAAAAGTGCGCTACCAAATAATGCTTCTATTTACAATGGAATGGGCGCAAAAATGGGAATATTGATGAATTACGCGCTTTCAAAAAACATTTTAATTTCTCCCAAAACCGAATTGGCATTTAATAGAGCTGGTGTTGTAAGTTTGGGTTTAGATAACTCAAAATCGACTTATGAAATATTTCCTATTTCACTAGAATTGATGACTCATTTTGTTTATTTAATTGGAGAAAAATCTTCAAAACCTTATATTCTTTTAGGCCCCAATTTTAGATTACCTCTTGATAATAAAATGAAAACAAGCACAACATTTAAAAACAAATCAGACTTGGCCATAGACTTTGGAATTGGCTTACAAAACAGTTTAAAACACTTTGTTTTTTCACCAGAAATTAGGTATTCGCTCGGATTTATGAATGTAAATGCAAATCCTTCTTTTCAAGAAATTACTTACCATAATCTATCTTTGGTTTTTAATTTCAACTAAATGTTTTGATAATGTCAAATGCTATTTAAATTGCCTTATTCTTTTTATTTGCATTTCTGAAAATTCAAACCCTACCGCTAATATCCATCATGACCAAACAAATTTTTCTGCTTTTTTATTTTTTCTAATCCTGACACACACCTTTGGGCAAACGCTAAAAATTAAAACATCGATTGATTCTTTAATTTCAGAAAAAACAAATCAACCTTTTAATGAATTAATTTTAATAAGCCATGCTGAAAAAGTAGCATATGCTAAAGCTTTTGGATATGCTGATTTAGAAAAAAAAGATACCTTAAAATTTTATCATCAATTAGTAATTGGTTCCATTAGCAAACAATTTACGACTGTGCTGGTACTGCAAGAATTCGACAAAGGAAATTTTGATTTATTTAGTCCTATAAGTACTTATCTACCAAATATAAATCAAAGCTGGGCTGATACTGTAAACATACATCATTTGCTATGCCACATGCATGGCATTATTGAACTAAATGAAGCTGCGCTTTTTAAAGCAGGAACACAATATGCTTATTCGCAAATAGGTTATGATTTGCTTGCAAAAATTATTGAAAAAACTTCTAGAAAAACATTTGCTGAATTATCAAAAAAATTGTTCGAAAAATGCGGAATGAATAGCACTTTTCATCCTGATATTATATCATATTAAAATTTGGTAAAAGCTTATACCGAAAATGAAAATAATGAGATTGAATTCGAAAAAAATAGCCTTCAGAATTATGCAGCCGCAGGTTCATTTATCTCGACAGCAGAAGATTTAAATATGTGGAATAAATGGTTTTATAGTCGATAAATTTAAAATCAAAAACAATGGAAATGCTTACCACAAAACAAAAAGGCGCTGTTAGAAATCATCCAATTTTCGGCATTACTGAATATGGTTATGGAATTAGCATTAATGCAAAAGATAATTTACTGCAATTGGGTCAAACTGGTTTTTCACCTGGCTTTGTGTCAATGAGTTTCTATTTTCCTAAAACAAAAACAAGTGTCATAGTGCTCGAAAATATTGCCTACGACACTAATGATTTCACCCAAACCTTTTATTATCATTCTCAAATTCTAAAAATAGTAAGAAATGAGTTGAAAAAATCTTTATAAAAAGCTGATATCCAATTCCAAAAAATAAAGTTTTTTAACTGAATAATTCAAGCAATACTATCCTATTTTTGCCTAATGGAATTTAAGTTAGAATCGAATTACAAACCAACTGGCGATCAGCCAAATGCCATTAAAGAATTGGTAAGTGGTTTAAAAAGTGGTGAAAAAGCACAAACACTTTTAGGTGTTACTGGCTCAGGAAAAACTTTCACTATTGCCAATGTAATTCAACAAGTGCAGCGTCCAACACTTATTTTGAGTCATAATAAAACCTTGGCAGCGCAGTTGTATGGCGAGTTTAAATCATTTTTCCCAAACAATGCGGTTGAATATTTTGTTTCTTATTACGATTATTACCAGCCAGAGGCTTATTTGCCAACTACAGATACTTACATTGAAAAAGATTTAGCCATAAATGAAGAAATTGAAAAACTTCGTTTAAGCACTACTTCCTCGCTCCTATCTGGCCGCAGAGATGTAATTGTGGTTTCATCGGTTTCTTGTATTTATGGTTTGGGAAATCCTGAAGACTTTGGTAGTAATGTCATCAAAATTCATCAAGGTGAAGTTATAAGTCGCAACAAATTGCTTTTCGATTTTGTAAATAGTTTGTACGCCCGAACAGAAGCGGAATTTAAAAGAGGAAACTTTAGAGTAAAAGGCGACACAGTTGACATTTTTCCAGCTTACTCTGACTTTGCTTTCCGAATTTATTTTTGGGGCGATGAAATTGAAGCCATCGAATCTTTTGACCCAGATAATGGAAGCAAAATTGAAAGTTATGATGAAGTAAGTATTTTCCCTGCTAACATTTTTGTTACTACAAAAGAGAAAATTAAAGATGCCATTTTCCAAATTCAGGATGATATGGTGAAACAAGTTGAATATTTTAGAGAAGTTGGAAAACCTATTGAAGCCAAAAGATTAGACGAACGAGTAAATTTCGATTTAGAAATGATTCGAGAATTGGGCTACTGCTCTGGAATTGAAAATTATTCGCGGTATTTTGATGGCAGAAATCCAGGCTCAAGACCTTTCTGTTTGTTAGATTATTTTCCAGACGATTTTTTAATGGTGGTAGATGAAAGTCATGTTACAGTTCCTCAAATTGGTGGAATGTATGGTGGCGACCGCTCCAGAAAAGAAAATTTAGTAGAATATGGTTTTAGATTGCCATCAGCCATGGATAACAGACCATTAAAATTTGAAGAATTTAGTTCTATTATTGGCCAAACCATTTACGTTAGTGCAACACCAGCCGAATATGAATTAACACAATCGCAAGGTGTGGTTGTAGAACAAATTATTAGACCAACAGGCCTTTTAGACCCCATTATTGAAGTTAGACCGGTTGAAAATCAAATTGATGATTTGTTGGATGAAATTCACAGAGTTTCAGCCAAAGATGAACGTGTTTTGGTGACAACCTTAACTAAAAGAATGGCAGAAGAATTATGCGACTTTTTATTACGCAAAGGTGTTCGATGCAAATACATTCACTCAGAGGTTGAAACTTTGGATAGAATTGAAATTTTGCGTGAATTAAGAATTGGTTTATTTGATGTATTGATTGGTGTAAACCTTTTAAGAGAAGGTTTGGATTTGCCAGAAGTTTCATTAGTGGCCATTTTAGATGCTGATAAAGAAGGTTTTTTGCGTAACGAACGTTCTTTAGTGCAAACCGTTGGAAGAGCCGCAAGAAATGTAAATGGTTTAGTTATCATGTATGCCGATAAAACAACGCCATCTATGCAAAGAACGATAGATGAAACGCAAAGAAGAAGGCTCAAACAGATAGAATATAACTTCAAAAACAACATCACTCCTACCCAAATACGAAAATCGACTGAAGCCATTTTGCAACAAACAAAATTGGTTGGAAAAAACACCGATGAAAAACGCTACTACATTTCAGAAGTCGATAAAATTAATAACATGGCTGCTGAAGAGCCTTTGGGTGAATATTTAAGCATTGAACAATTAGAAAAAACAATAAAAAGTACACAGAAAAAAATGCAAACTGCCGCCAAAGAGCTTGACTTTATGGAAGCCGCACGTTTGCGCGATGAAATGTTTAAACTCCAAAAAATGTTGGACGATAAAAAGAGTAAATCCTGAAAAAGAAAGTATTGAGATTTTTTTAGTTGAAAGTTGAAAGGTTTTGAAAGTTAGGAATAACCGAAAATTATCAAATTTTAAAAATTTGCAATCTGTAATTTGCCATCTGCAATTTAATGACCGTCTATTGCCTAAAAATGTCATTTACAAATTGAATAGGTCTATTTAAGCACAAAACATTTGCTAAATGAAATAATATTTTACTTTTATCACATCAACCTTCCTGTTATGCGAAAATTGAAAATGGCAAATCGAAACTTACTATAATAAGAATGTTAGAAATTTCTGAAATATTTGCTATTGATGTGAAATTATTAATCGATTCAACAGCTGTAATTAAATTAAATGAATATGAAATGTAATTATCTTAAATTACGGATTCTTTTATTTTTTTTAATTGCTAAAAATCATTCTGCTTTTTCTCAGACTTTGTTTTATCAGGATATAATAAAAGGTGGTATAATATCGATAGGGTATGAACATGGTTGGCCAGCATTTAATAAAGCTGAAATCCCTATTAATATTCCAATGCAATCTACAATAAAAAAAAGTTTTCTTTTTTATTATATGAGATTTAAACCTAAAAATGAAATTTTAATAATTAACAATAATTCAATACTGTTAGATACCAATTCAATAATTACTAATTCCATAAATTTTAAGAATATTAATAATGGAGATTATTTTTTCTTCATTGGTCAAAAAGATATAACCTCATTAATAAGCTCAAGTGAAGATTCAATTCGAATTATTCCTCCAAATCAAAATAATTTAGATAATAGTCCTTTATATATGGGCTATACAATTGTTATTATTTACAGCAATCCCAATTTTTCAAATATTTCATTTTCAACTATCATTAACAATCAAAACTCTAAGCCTTTAAATACTTATTCTATAAGTTCAAATAATGTAAGTTTAAATTATCCAGTTGGATTTTCTTTAAATACATCAAATATTTGTGATACGATTCAAGATGGAAGTTATATAAAAGTAAATGCTGATACAATAGGTCTAATAGGTGGAGCTGATGAAATAGGAAATTTTTTCTGTGGCACATTAGGATATTTGCAATATCATAATGATAGCCTCTTTGGAATAAGTGACGACACACCAGATACCGTAATGAGAGGCTCTGACGCATTGGCGGATATAAAACCATATTTAGACGCACAAAGTCCAGAACAAATTACTGTCGAAGTTAGCTATCAGCAAGAAACAGCTTCTGCAATCCCCTATTATGCACCTTATACAAACGCAATTTGGAATTTATTATTCGCTCACACCACCCCCTGCGATACCTTCACAGCCACATTAAGCGCAGATACCGTTATTTGTGCAGGTAGCAGTTTAAACCTTTTGGCTACTGGTGGCAATACTTATGAGTGGCTGCCACAAAAAGATTTAAGTTGTTACAATTGCCCTAATCCTTCATTTGTTGGTGATAGCAGTCGTGTTTATACAGTAAGAATAACCAATACTCCTGGTTGTAGCAAGGTGTATCCTGTAAGAGTAAGGGTTTTACCCAATCCTATGCTTGATAGTGTGTTGGTTAGCTCAGCCATTTGTGGCAATAACGATGGAGCGGTGCATTTTATAGCCAAAAGTGATAATTCTACTACTTTAAATTATTCATTAAACACTCAAAACCAAGCTGTTTCTGTATTCGAAAACTTAAGTCCGGGTAATTATAATTACAGTATTACAGATAGTTTAGGCTGTCAAGTTTCAGGTAGTTTAGCGCTTTTAGAAGAAAACAAAACCAAAGCCAATTTTAGTCTCAGTCCCGCAAAAGGAAATGTGCCTTTAACAATTGAAGTTAAAAATCAATCTTTAAATGCCAATAGTTTTATTTACAGAATTTTAAATGATACTTTTTATACGCCCAATTTTGATTATTTGTTAACTGAAAAAGGAGTATTTCCTATTAGTTTATTAGCTTATAACAATAAGTTGGAATGCAGCGATACCATTTCAGCAACAGTTATAGCCGAAAATGAAAGTACTTTAATAATGCCAAGTATTATAAATTTGAGTAAGGACAAAAATTTATATTTCAGTGCTTTTAATTGTCAAAAACTGGAGATTGTATTTTACAATTTAAATGGCAAAAAAGTTTGGCAAGAGCAAGGTTTTTGCAGTGATAGCCAGCAAAAAATGTATTTAGGAAATTTGGCCTCAGGCATGTATTTATATCAAATTTCAGCCACTTATGGTCAAGAAATAAAACAATACTCTGGAAAATTGGTAGTAGTGAATTAGTTGAAAGTTGAGAAGGTTGAATTTGTACCATGAGAGTTGTACAATGTACCATGAGAGTTGTACAATGTACCATGAGAGAGTTAAAAGTTGAAAGGTTAGAAAGTTGAAGGTATTGAAAGGACTAAAATTATCGAGTTTTAAAAATTTGCAATCTGTAATTTGCAATCTGCAATCGAACTCAATACTCATGTCCAACATCCCAAATCTCCTTAAAAGACCTCACCCCTAACCCCTCTCCAAAGGGAGATGGGAATTTGTTTATCAATAAATTAGGCATTTTTTTAAAGAGCTTGAACGATAGTTAGAAAGCTGATTTAGAATAAAGTTGAACCCACTAATAATTTCAAAAACAGCATCACTCCTAATATTTCAAAAAATCAACCTTAATTTGCGCGAAGAAATGTTGGACAAAAAAAAGTAAATCCTGAAAATTGTATGAAAATATTAATGGTTTGCCTTGGCAATATTTGTCGTTCGCCTTTGGCTGAGGGAATTTTGAGACAAAAACTTATTGAAAATAATCTGCAACACATTGAAATTGATTCAGCTGGAACAAGCGACTTTCATGTGGGCGATGCTCCAGATAAAAGAACACAATCCAATGCTTTGAATCATGGAATTGATCTATCTAAGCTAAGAGGCAGACAATTTCAGACAAAAGATTTTGACACCTTCGATACTATTTATGTAATGGATAAAAGTAATAGAACCAATGTTTTAAACCTTTCAAAAACTGAAAATGACAGAAAAAAAGTGAAACTCATTTTATCAGAAATTGATGGAAAAGACAATGAAGTTCCTGATCCTTATTATGGCGGCCCAGAAGGTTTTGAAAATGTTTTTCAATTGCTTAACTCTGCTTGCAACAACATTATTCAAAAATTAAAATAAAAGATGAATTAAAGCTTTTAATAATGACATTTTTATTTGCCTAATAAAAATGATTTCACAATTTTGGCATTCAAACAAAAATTATATCGAAAATGAAAAACATATCAGTAATTGGCGCAGGAACTATGGGAAATGGAATTGCACACGTTTTTGCGCAATTTGGTTTTGAAGTAACTTTAATTGATCTTTCAGATGATTCTTTAAGAAGAGGCATTTCCACAATTACCAAAAACCTTGACCGTCAGGTTACTAAAGGAAGTTTAACCGAAGCTGAAAAACAAGCCACTTTAGATAGAATTAAAACAAATACCGAATTAAAATCTGGAGTTTCAAATGCTGATTTAGTAGTTGAAGCAGCTACTGAAAACATAGACCTTAAACTTAAAATTTTTAAGGATATGGATGCTTTTGCGCCTGAAAATGCCATTTTAGCTTCTAACACCTCTTCTATTTCAATCACTAAAATTGCTTCTGTTACCAAAAGAGCTGATAAAGTAATTGGAATGCACTTTATGAATCCAGTTCCAGTTATGAAATTGGTTGAAGTAATTAGAGGTTACTCTACTTCTGATGAAGTAACAAAATTGATTTTTGATATTTCAAAAGCTTTAAACAAAGTTCCAGTTGAAGTAAACGATTATCCAGGTTTTGTTGCCAACAGAATTTTAATGCCAATGATAAATGAAGCTATTATTTCTTTACAAGAAGGTGTTGCTGGAGTTGAAGAAATTGATACAGTAATGAAACTAGGAATGGCGCATCCAATGGGGCCTTTGCAACTAGCCGATTTTATTGGTTTAGATGTTTGTCTTTCAATTTTAAATGTATTACATGCAGGTTTAGGAAATCCTAAGTATGCTCCTTGCCCGCTTTTGGTTAATATGGTTACTGCCGGAAAATTGGGTGTTAAATCAGGCGAAGGATTTTACAGTTACGGACATGGAACAAAAGATTTAATTCTTGCCTCAAGATTCAAAAAATAAAGGTTAAAAATATTGGCACAATCATTGAAAACAGAAAAAATCTAAAAAACCTAATTATGAAAAAAATTACATTTTCTATTTTTCTACTTGTTTCTTTGGTTTATGTAAATGCTCAAAACTGCACAAAGCCAATTCCTAACATAAAATTTCAACAACTTAGCAATCAAATTAATCGAAAAGCTAGCGACACTGAGAAGTTAGCCCAAATGAAAAAGCTTTTTTTGGCCGAGTGTTTATCGTCCGATCAAGTTGATTTTTTATGCAAGCTATTTGAAAACGATTATTCTCGTTTCGAGTTTGCATCAGAAGCTTATAAAAGAACTTTTGACAAGGATAATTTTTATGAAGTTTATGATTCATTCATGTATTTCTCTACTGTCTTCAGATTGCATGATGCTATAAAAGATGGTAGCCAAAAAATGTCAAGAGAAAAAGGCGGAAATGGTGGAAATCAAAACAATGATGCGAAAACCGAATTAAAATTTCCTAATTACACTTATCCTAACTATTTAAGTTATACAGGTTCAAAAGGTTGCGCAAAGCCTATTTCAAATGACGATTTTAATTTAGTAGTTCAAAGTATTTTAGAATTACAATCAGAACAAGAAAGATTGGTAACTGCCACCGAAATTGCTTTAACCAATTGTTTGTCGGCAGCACAAGCTATGAAAACCGCAGCTATTTTCCCTAATGAATCTACTCGATTAGCATTTATTCAAGATGTAGCTTTGAAAATTTATGACAGAGAAAACTTAAGATCTGCTGATCAATTATTTACAACAGCTATTAATAGAAATGCTTTAAGTAACTTTTTAGATCAAAAATTTGGTGGTTCAGCTGTTGTTGATACTCCTAAAGCAGAAAATATTTGTATGGTTAAGAATGAAGAATTTATAACTATTGAATCAAGTTTGAAATCGCAATCGTTTAATAACACCAGAGTAAATCTTGGAAAGCAAATAATTAAAGACAAAGCATGTTTCACTTCAGCTCAAATAAGAGATTTGGTAAAAATTTATGAATTTGAAAATTCTAAACTAGATATTGCCAAGTTTGCTTATGACTATTGCGTTGATAAGAAGAACTACTATTTAGTAAATGAAGCTTTCCAATTCGATAGTAGCAAAAACACTTTATTGAAATTTATCCAAGGAAAATAATCAAAAAAAAGAGGCTGTTCGAGGGAACAGCCTCTTTCCTATTGATTCTATTCCCCTGTTAGTTGAGTTGTTTTGGTAATATTGGTAGCCAAAATATTAATAAAGATATCAGGAGTATAATTAAAGATAGCATCAATTTTATCAGATGCAGTTTTATAATCATTCCCTTTTATTTTAGAAATCCTTTCAGAGCCTGAATAAACAATTCCTGACATACACAATTCATAATTAACATAAATTTCTTCTTTTAATTTTTCTGTTGATGAATTCTCGAATCTAATTTCAACCTTATATTTATCAAAGTTTTCCCAACCATCAAAAACTGTTTTTTTCAGTGTTGCAAAAACCTTTACTGCTCCATAATTTCCTAATTCAATCGGTTCATTTACTACCAATTGCAAAGCATTTTCATAGTTTTTAGGTCTTCCATTAAAAGGACTTTGTAAAGAACCTAATTCACCATCAATTGATTTTACATCTGAGTAAAAGGCACTTCCATCAGAACCTTTTCTATCTTTAGCTAAAACAGAATTAGGTCGCATAAAAGCAGATGGAAATTTTATTTTTTTAGTTGATGTGCTTTTTTTTCCATCACTTTTCGTTTTTTCAAGTCTAACTTTAAAAACAGATTCACCCACTTTTACATAATCAGAACAATTGTTCTCAATAAAAGCGTTCCAAGTTGCGCCATTATTGGTTATTGAAGCATCGCCATACATTCTCACACAACCATCCGAAGCAATTAAATTTTGCGAGTAAGACGAAAATATGGGAACAATGAAAATTAAAAGTTGCAAGATTTTTTTCATAACTTTTAATTTTAGTTGCAAATATCCTGTTGATAAAGTGTAATTGTTTTATCTGGAATCTGATCATTCTCTACTTCTTTTGAAGTAAAATAGTCACTGGTTGTTTTTCTAATTGTTTCAGTTCCTCCAGTAGTCTCTATAATATCAATGGTATAATAAATTCCTCCTTTTTCAATTTTATCAAAAGTTAGAGTAGCAAAGGTTTGTTGCTCAAAATTAAAATTTTTAGATTGAGTGTAGTTGGCTGAACTATTTGAAACCCTGCATCTAAAGGTTTTACCTATTTCACAATCTTTATCAGATGCTGAATCTGAAACATCCACATCAATATTATAAGTAGAATTTACAGATGGAGTGCTGGGAGATACTGTATCTGAACTGCCACCGCTATCACACCCAAAAAGAGAAACAGAAAGAAATAAAAAAATAATTGGCTTTTTCATAATTTAATAGTTAATTTATTTTGTACAAATTAATCTCGCTGACATTATTTTATCTATCCTCATAATTGACTATTTTTTTTAAATTTAAATTTCAATCTTTTCAAGATCTAAAAGATAATATCTTCCTGCTGATTAGTCGAAAAATGTAAATAGTCGAAATTGACTATATTTTAAAAAAATATTTTTTGAATTAAATTCTAAATAATTAAAAATCAATAAAATATTTAAAGTGAAAATTTAAATAATAATTTACTCGCTTGCAGAATAATTTAAGTATAATATCTTCATTTATATTATTGAAACAATAGAATAGATGAGAAAAATATTACTCTTTATTAAAATTTTATTAATTCCAATTTTAGCATATTCACAAAGTATAAGCGAATTATCAAAAGAATTTCTTCTAGCCTTAGATTCCACCAAAAAAGAAAATAAAATAATGGAATCTAAAAAAATAAGTGAATTGTTTTTTTTATCAGATTCTATATCACCCACAAAAGGATCTAATGATTTATATAATCTTACTGCCAGCAGTGAAAAAGTAAAAAATAATTGCTTTTATCTATTAATGTTAAATGAAAATTTAGCCATTTATTTAGATAAAAAATTATTAAACGATAGCGCTACATTCATTCGAAATAAAAATATTGAATTACTTAAAAATTGCGAACAAACTATTTATTTAAAAGCCATAAATTATCTGGCCAAAGATTTACAAATTAAAAAAAGGTTTGATGAAGCCTTAGAGCTAGTTACTTTATTACCAAAATCATATGATAACGATGAAGCAGCATCCTTATCAATTAATATTAAAAGTTATATAACCACCTTTTATCTTGAAGCTAATAAATTTGATGATGCAATTTGGTGGGCAAGAAATTTATTAAAGGATCCAATCGTTGAAAAAAATCCATATAACAAACACAATATTTACACTGATATTGTTTATATAAAAATGAGAATTGGCGAGCTTGATTCGGCTTTGTATTATATGAATGAAGTTCGCAAAAAATTGGACCTTATAAAAACTGAAACCGCAGCAGGCAACTATTATAATACAAGAGGAATTTTAGAAAAAAATAGAAAAAATTACAAAGAGGCTCTACTTTGTTTTGATTCAGCTATAGTTGAATATAAAAAATACAATTTGACACATCTTTTGCGCCCACCGATGGTGAATATAGCTAACACATATTTAAAAATGGGAAAATCAGAGGAATGTATTATAGCTATTAAAAACGTTCTTACTAAATTTCCCTATGAAAAATACTATGCTGAATTAAAATCAGCCTATGAAAATCTGGTGGATGCATATTTATTAAAGGGCGATTATAAATCAGCCTATAATGAAAATTTAGTGCTTGAGGCTATCAATGATAGTTTAAATAAAAAAATGTTTAGAAATAAGATAAATCAAAAACTATTAGAATTTGAAAGAGCACAAAGAGATGCTGATTTTCTTAACGCTAAAAACCAATTAATTACTGCTGAATTAAATATTGAAAAAGCAAATAGGCTGAAGCTTACATTATTATCTATTCTATTGGGATTAATAATCTTATTTTTCATTCTATTTAATTACCTAAAACAGAAGAATAAAAAACTTGAACATGAAATTCAATTAGCTAATGTTAAAATAGAACAACAACTTGAAAACTCAAAAAATGAGTTTTTAAGGAAGTTAATCGAAGAAAAAGACAACGAAAGAATAAAAATTGGAGCCGATCTGCATGATCGTTTGGGAAATTTAATCCTATTAAATAGTCCTGAAAATATAAATAACAATACCAAACAAATATTAGAAAAAGTTTATTCAGAGGTACGTTCCTTTTCGCATGAACTTTCAAACATCACACTAAAACATTTTGGTTTAAATGAAGCAATTTTAGAACTTATTGAAATGGTCTCTAAAAACAAATCCATAAAAACCCAACTCAATGTTTCCGGTGAAAATCCAGAATTTCCAAAAGAAATTGAATTGAATATTTATGCTATTGTTCAAGAGCTAATTAGTAACATTTTAAAACATAGCAATGCAAGTGAACTAACAATCAACATAAATTGGAATCTGCCAAATCAAATTATTATTATTGATAATGGAAAACAATATGTTGAAGGCTCAAAAAAAGGACTTGGACTTCAAAGCATAACAAAAAGACTTGAGTTTATTAATGGGAATATTAAACGCAAGTTTTTAAACAATCAAAACAATACGATTATTGAGTTTAAACTATAAAAAAATGTACAAAATTGCCTTAATTGATGATCATGAAATTGTATTAGACGCCCTTGAAATTAAATTAAATAATGTAGATGAATTTACAGTTGTATTTAAATCAAAATCTGGGGATGATTTTTTAAACTTTTTGAAATCAGAAAATGTAGATTTATTGATTCTTGATTTAAACATGCCTAATGAAGATGGTATTCAGGTGGCAAAAAGAATATTAAAATTATATCCAAATCAAAAAATTATCATCCTATCAACTTTTAATTCTGAGGTTATCAAACGTTTGGCAATGTCAATTGGTATTTTACAGATTTTACCTAAAACTATTTCATTTGAAAACTTAATAAATGAAATTAATAAAAGCATTTCAAATGATTCAATTAATTTACCAATTGATACCTCTAAAATTTTAACAAAAAGACAGCATGAGATATTGAAACATTTGGCCAATGGAAAAACGGCAAAAGAAATTGGCAATGAATTGTTTATAAGCGAGCATACTGTTAGAGCGCATAAAGTGGATATGATGGAGAAGTTTGGTATTACAAATCCTGCGGAGTTAATTAAGTATGCTGTTCAAATTGGATTAATTTCATAAAAAAACGGCCAATCGAATTTTTCTTAGGCCGTTTAGGATTAAAGAAAACTAAAAAAAATTAATCACAAATATCATCCTTCAAAAGTGTTACTGTTTTATCTGAAATATTATCATCTGCTATCATTGAGCTAGTAAAATTATACGAAACAGATTTGGCAAAAGTTGAATTATTATTGTATGCAATATATAATTCATAAGACCCAGGTTTTGAAATTCCTGTAAATGTAACTTCTTCATCTTGCCATGTGTATTGACCATCGAAAAACTTTATTGTTTTGGTCACATCATAGCTATAATCTGTATTAGCCAAATTCACGTAAAAAATTTTTCCGTTCTGACAATCGTCATTGTCTGCTAAATCAGATATTCTAATATCAAAAGTTACTGAAGCAGTCAATGAACTTGTAGAACTAGTTGAGGAACTAGAACTTGTACTAGACGAAGAACTAGTGCTTGAAGAAGAGCTAGATGATGCAGTAGAACTTGTACTTGATGTGGAACTAGTGCTAGATGTAGTGCTTGTAGTATTATCCTTTGGTTGAGGTGTTTCACCACTATCGCAACCAATTGAAAAAGCAATTACTACTGTAAAAATATAAAGCAATTTTTTCATACAATTTAATTTTTTGGTTAGGTCAAATTGCGTGAAAATCAAGAATTAATCAAATACTCATAATTGAGTAATTTTTTATTTTTTTCAGAATATACATCTTTTAAATTTATCCAAAAATTGATAAATTAAATTTTAATTTTGCGCCCGTTCTAAAAATAGAATTATGAATTACGATGTTATTGTTATAGGCAGCGGTCCTGGTGGATATGTAGCTGCTATCAGAGCTTCACAACTAGGATTAAAAACTGCCATTGTTGAAAGAGAAGAACTTGGTGGAATTTGTTTAAATTGGGGTTGTATTCCCACTAAAGCCTTATTAAAATCGGCTCAAGTTTTCGATTATTTAACTCATGCTGCTGATTATGGTATTAGCCTTAGCGGTGAAGCAAAACCTGATTTTACCAAAATGGTTAAAAGAAGTCGTGATGTTGCTGATGGAATGAGTAAAGGCATTAACTTTTTAATGAAAAAAAATAAAATTGACATCATTAAAGGTTTCGGTAAAATAAAATCAGGGAAAAAAGTTTCTGTAAAAGATGATACTGGAAAAGAAACTGAATATGCTGCTAACCATATTATAATTGCTGTTGGTGCGCGCTCACGCCAATTGCCAAATTTACCACAAGATGGCAAAAAAATTATTGGCTATCGTCAAGCAATGACTTTAGAATCTCAACCGAAATCAATGGTTGTGGTTGGTTCTGGTGCTATTGGGTCTGAATTTGCCAATTTTTATCAAACAATTGGAACTAAAGTTACTTTAGTTGAATTTATGCCAAACATCGTCCCTTTAGAAGATGAAGAAGTGTCTAAACAATTAGAACGTTCTTTCAAAAAATCTGGAATGACGGTTATGACCAATTCAAGTGTTGAAAAAGTGGATACTTCTGGTACCAATTGTAAAGTGACTATCAAAACTGCCAAAGGAGAGGAAATAGTTGAATGTGATGTTGTTCTTTCAGCAGTTGGTATTGCTGCTAATTTGGAAAATATAGGATTAGAAGATGTTGGAATTATTACCGATAAAGGTAAAATTGTAGTTGACAAATATTATCAAACCAATATGCCGGGTTATTATGCCATTGGTGATTGTGTTGGTGGACAAGCATTAGCGCACGTTGCGAGTGCAGAAGGAATTACCTGTGTAGAAAAAATTGCAGGACATCATCCTGAAGCTATTGACTACAACAATATTCCAGGTTGTACCTACTCTAGCCCAGAAATTGCTTCTGTTGGTTATACCGAAAAACAAGCAAAAGAAAAAGGATTTGAGCTTAAAATTGGTAAGTTTCCTTTCTCTGTTTCAGGCAAAGCAAGTGCTTCAGGAAATAAAGATGGTTTTGTAAAACTAATTTTCGATGCAAAATATGGTGAAATTTTAGGCGCTCATATGATTGGCGCTAATGTAACCGAAATGATAGCTGAATTAGTGGCTTTAAGAAAACTAGAAGCAACTGGCCATGAAATAATCAAAACTGTTCACCCTCACCCTACTTTAAGCGAGGCAGTTATGGAAGCTGCTGCAGCTGCTTATGGTGAAGTAATTCATTTATAAAAATCTTTTTTTGATTTTAATCCCGATTTGTAATAGAGTCGGGATTTTTTTTATAACTTTTTCATAGGTTTTTTAAGATTTTTCGTGTCTTTTAACCAAACCTTAACTTTTCCTACAAATATTTTTGTTTCAACATAAACAGGTATTCTATTTTCATCGTTTGTTACCCAAACAGTCATACTTTCACCACTTCTAAAAATAGTTCCCTCAATTAATAAAGCTGAAAACTTAATACAATTAACCATTCCATAGTTTTCAGTTTTAAGCAATTCAACTCCAAGGTATCTTAAATAAACATCATGAATTTCATTGTCTAAATACATACTAATAGGTATTTTTTGATTGATACTAATGTTATCAAAATTAATGCACCGTGTTTGATAAATACTGGTTAAAACATCAAAAACACAATCTTTTAATTCAGTTGTATCCTTTTTTTCATTTTTTCCATTTCTAATTTGATAACTAATAACCTTATTCTGATGCCAATAAAACTGATTATTGTCAAAAAGTGTTTTACCTCCTTCGTCAGTGTCTCTAAAAAATCTCAAAGGCTTAAAGGTCACAGGATCAACATAACTTTCGTACTTATCACGAACTTTATACAACCAATCATAACTCGGATAAGTGTTTCCTTCGCCTTTAAAATGAAAGTAATCCTTGTTGGCAATTTTGGTTTTAGCGACAGTAAATTTTGCTTCGCCTGCATTAGCCCATATTAATCCCCATTTATATTGAATATGATATGAAACTTCTTCATTATCATTAAAATAAACTTTAGAAACTTCGCAATTGTTTTGTGCTAATAAATTTGTTGACAATAATAAAAAAACAAGCAAAAGTTTAGAAACCATAAATAATTTAAAAAATTAAAATCGTTCTAAATTAAAAGATTTGAAATTAAATTACATGATTTTGAAGATTTATATCAATATTAATAAATTGTGAATAAAATTTTAAATACATTTGTAACGTTTTCGGAAATTATTCCTTATTCAAATCAAAGAAATGACACACAACGACACGCTTTACCAACCTCTTTGGAAAAAGTATTTACCTGTTATTGAGCTCCAAATGAGAAATGCTCACAAAGGTCCAAAATCAATTAGAATGACTAAACATGAATTTGAGCAGTTTGGTCAAAAAACTAAAAATGGTTACCGTTTTAACTTAGAGTTAACCAACGGAAAATTAACCAGTAAGTTAAATGATTCTCAGTTAGCTAAAGATTTAAAAGACATTCTATTTGCCTCTGAGTCAGCAAAAAAAATGATGGAAGGCAAAAAATATGTTTTCCAAAATGATGCAGAACTAAATCTTATTATTTCAGTGCTAGAAAATTAGTTTTAATTATATTTTTTGAAAAATCCCGATTTGAGTCAAATCGGGATTTTTTTATGAAATTCTTGATAAGAATATTATCCTCGAATTGCTTTAATTCTTTGCAATACTGTAGGATGAGAATAACTCAATTTTACAACTAAAGGATGTGGAGTTGGATGTGATAAATTCTCAACTGACAACTTTTTAAGAGCACTTATTAGCGCTTCACCATCATAAGTATCAGAAGCAAATTTATCAGCTTCATATTCGTTTTTGCGTGATAAATAAGAACTGAAAATTTCGGTCATAAATGAAATCGGAGAAAACAACATTCCAAAAACTAAAATTCCAATATGAAAACTATGTTTTTCTACTCCCAAAGCTTCTGAAAAGATGGGATATTTTAAAAATATAGCCAATAAATAAAGTGTAATTCCGGTTGTAATTACCGAGATAACGATAGATTGCTTAATGTGTTTTTTCTTGTAATGACCAACTTCATGCGCTAAAACGGCTGTAATTTCATTATCATTTTGCTGCTCAATTAGCGTGTCGTATAAAACTATTTTTTTTACTGCGCCAAAACCTGTAAAAAAGGCATTTGATTTAGTAGAACGTTTTGAACCATCTAAAACAAAAATATTATCAAGCTTAAAATCAACTTTTTCGGCATAATCTTTAATTTTCGCCTTTAAACTATTTTCCTCCATTGGAGTCAACTTATTAAAAATTGGTAAAATCAAATTGGTATAAAACGCTGCCATCAATATCGAAAATCCAGAAACTATTAACCAGGTAATCCACCAAAAATTTTCTCCCGTTTGGTTATAAATAGAAATGATTAAATATCCCAATCCTCCACCTAAAACCAATAGTAAAGCATAAGCTTTTATTTTATCTAAAACAAAGGTTGAAAAGGTTGTTTTATTAAATCCATATTTTTTTTCAATCACAAATGTATCATACCACTCAAAAGGAAAATTTAATAAATCAGACGCAATACCTAAAATTCCAAAAAACAAAAGTGAAACTAATACTTCGTTTTGAGTAAAACTTCTTGCAAAACTATCAACAAAGGCAAATCCTTTAAAATTTAGCATTAGCAACATTAGTACTAAACTAAAAGTCGAATTTAAAGCTTCAAATTTATGGTTTTCAATATAATAGCTTCTTGCTTTATTATACTTTTCTTCTGTAAAAATATCAATCAACTCATGAGGCATTTTTTCATTGAATGATTTTTTATTCAAATAGCCCAAATATTTATTTAAAACAAAGTCGAAAACTAATAATCCAACAATACAATTGAAAATAAAATCAGGATGAATAGACATTTTATAAATTTTAGCTTACTAAAACATCACCATAAATTTCAGCTTTTTGAGCTTTAACTTTTGGATCAGCTAAATATTCATCATAAGTCATCATTTTATCAATAAAGCCATTGGGTCCAATTTCAATAATTCTATTGGCAACTGAGTTCATAAAAGCATGATCATGCGTTGAAAAGAGTATGGTACCATTATATTCCATCAATGAATTGTTAAAAGCCGTAATCGACTCCAAATCCAAGTGATTGGTTGGTTCATCCATAATCAACAAATTCGGGTTTTGTAGCATCATTCTAGAAACCATACATCTCACCTTTTCTCCACCTGAAAGTACATTGGTCATTTTTAAAGTTTCTTCGCCTGTAAAAAGCATTTTACCTAAAAATCCGCGTATGTAAGTTTCATCTTTTTCTTTTGAAAACTGGCGTAACCAATCAATTAAACTTAATGGTTCTTTAAAAAATGAAGCATTATCATTAGGCAAATAAGCATTTTGAATGGTTGTTCCCCAATTGTAAAAACCAGAATCGGCTTTTTTATTATCGGTTATAATTTCAAAAAACATGGTTTTAGCCATCGAATTTCTTGAAAGGAAAGCAATTTTATCGTTTTTTCGAACTGTAAAGGTTAAATCTTTAATCAAAACCTCACCTTCTAATGATTTATTTATGTTTTCAATACTCAAAATCTGATCACCAGCTTCACGTTCTTGTTTGAAAATAATTGCCGGATATTTTCTATTGGATTCAGGCATTTCTTCAACTGTAAGTTTCTCTAATAACTTTTTACGCGAAGTAGCTTGGCGCGATTTAGAAGCATTGGCGCTAAATCGAGCAATAAAATCCTGCAATTCCTTGCGTTTGTCTTCCATTTTGCGGTTTTGATCGCCTTTTTGTTTTTGCATCAATTGCGAACTTTCATACCAAAAGGTATAATTACCAGAATACATTTTAATTTTTTTGAAATCAATATCCACAATGTGCGTGCAAACGGTATCTAAAAAGTGACGATCATGCGAAACAACAATAACTGTATTTTCAAAATTGATTAAAAATTCTTCTAGCCATTGTATGGTTTCTACATCCAAATCATTAGTAGGCTCATCCAATAGCAAAATATCAGGATTTCCAAACAAAGCTTGGGCTAATAAAACGCGTACTTTTTCAGTACCACTCATGTCTTTCATCAATTTTGAATGATGCTCCTCGCCTATTCCTAAGCCACTTAGCAAAGAAGCGGCATCACTTTCAGCATTCCAGCCATTCATTTCTGCAAATTCAGCTTCCAATTCAGACGCTCTAATACCATCTTCATCCGTAAAATCTGGTTTCGCATAAATTTCATCTTTTTCATGCTGAATTTTCCAAAGTTTAGCATGTCCCATAATCACTGTGTTTAAAACAGTATGGTTATCAAATTCGAAGTGATTTTGTTTCAAAACCGCCATTCTTTCACCTGGATTAAAGGAAACCTTTCCTTTTGTAGGATCAATTTCTCCTGAAAGAATTTTTAAAAATGTAGATTTTCCGGCACCGTTGGCACCAATTACACCATAACAATTGCCTGGCGTGAATTTTAGATTTACTTCATCAAATAAAACTCTTTTTCCAAATTGTAGATTTAATTCTGAAACTGTGATCATTATACTGAATATGAATAATTTATATGCCCTTTTATTTTCGGGCTGCGAAGATAATTAATTTAAAATCTTTTTTCTCGATTTTAAAGCAGATTGTGTAAACTACTTTTAAAATTGCTTTTAAATTCTAGACAACTAGATTAGCAATTTTTTAATAAATTATATTCACCATAATTAACGCAACGCCTTTTGCAGCTTGCTTTTACTTAACAACTCTTAACGATATAGATTTTGTCGGAAAAATCATTTTAAACAAATTTGCGAGCCTAATTGGTAAAGGCTTAATTTATTTGTTCTTTTGAATTTTAAAACCTAATCTAAAAATGACCGGATCGATAGATATTAGTGAATTGAATGAGCGCATTCAAAAGGAAAGCGCTTTCGTTGACCTTATTAACTTGGAACTTGAAAAAGTTATCATTGGCCAAAAACACATGGTTGAAAGCTTAATGATTGGTTTATTGTCAAATGGCCACATTTTATTAGAAGGTGTTCCCGGTTTGGCAAAAACATTAGCCATCAAAACCCTTTCTGAAACTATAAAGGCTGATTTTAGTCGTATTCAGTTTACGCCCGATTTATTACCTGCTGATTTAATTGGAACCATGATTTACAGTCAGAAAAAAGAAGAATTTACCATTAAAAAAGGGCCTATTTTCTCTAACTTTATTTTGGCTGATGAAATTAACCGTGCTCCGGCAAAAGTGCAAAGTGCCTTGCTAGAAGCTATGCAAGAACGTCAAGTAACAATTGGAGAAGAAACCTACAAATTACCTGAACCATTTTTGGTTTTAGCAACACAAAACCCAATTGAACAAGAAGGAACATATCCTTTGCCTGAAGCGCAGGTTGACCGTTTTATGTTGAAAGTGGTTTTAGATTATCCGAAAAAAGAAGAAGAAAGAAAAATTATTCGTTTAAACATATCCAAAGAAGGTTTTCCAAAACCAAATGCTGTGGTAAGTCCTGAGCAAATTACAAGTGCAAGAAAAGTAGTTCGTGAAGTGTATATGGATGAAAAAATTGAACAATACATTTTAGATATCATTTTTGCATCTCGTTTTCCAAAAACTTCTGGTTTAGCCAAATTTGAGCATTTAATCAGTTTTGGAGGTTCACCGAGAGCAAGCATTAATTTAGCTTTAGCATCAAAAGCTTATGCATTTATTAAAAGAAGAGGTTATGTAATTCCAGAAGATGTTCGCGCAGTTTGTTATGATGTAATGCGCCACAGAATTGGTTTAACTTATGAAGCAGAAGCAGAAAATATTACATCAGAAAACATTATCAGCGAAATATTAAATACTGTTGAAGTACCTTGATGCACTTCGCTTCTATTTCATTTTCATACCAATTGATTTTAATTCAATTTCAAAAAAATAAATAAGCGAAAGCTGAATTTAAAATGGAAACATCAGAACTGATAAAAAAGGTGCGTAAAATCGAAATTAAAACCAAAGGTTTAATTTCAGAGGTATTTTCAGGTAGTTATCACAGTGCTTTTAAAGGAAAAGGAATGACCTTTTCTGAATTTAGAGAATATCAACATGGTGACGACATCCGAAATATTGGCTGGAAACAAACTGCTCGTTTTAATCATCCTTTTGTAAAAGTTTTTGAAGAAGAAAGAGAATTAACTGTGATGTTATTAGTTGACATTAGCGCATCTGGAAGTTTTGGTACCAAAGTGCAATTGAAACAAGAATTGATTACAGAAATTTGTGCTGTTGTATCTTTTTCAGCTATCCAAAACAATGATAAAATTGGAGTCATATTTTTTACAGACAAAATTGAAAAATTCATTCCTCCAAAAAAAGGTAAATCGCATATTTTAAGGATTATACGCGAATTAATTGAATTTACACCTGAACATACTCAAACCGATATTTCGCAAGTTTTAAAGTATTTTACCAACGTTATAAAGAAGAGAAGTGTAGCATTTTTGATTTCTGATTTTGAAGATAAAAATGATTATTCGAAAGCTTTAAAAATTGCCAATAGTAAGCACGATATGGTTGCACTACGCATTTATGACAAGCGTGAAAAAGTAATGCCAAATGTGGGAATGGTTAAAATGATGGATGCAGAAACAGGTGAAAAAATTTGGGTAGATACTTCCAGCAAAGATGTGAGAGCTTATTTTGAAAAATATAACCTTGAAAAAGAAAAAAACATACACGAAACTTTGAAAAAATCGGGTATTGACTTTGCACCAATTGCTACTGACGAAAACTACATACAACCATTAATCAACCTTTTTAAAAGACGAGAAAGAGCTAGTTGAGTATGAATTACAAAGGTTTAAAATATTATTTTTTTCTAATCACTTTCCTACTTGTTCAGTTAAGTGTTAAAGCACAAATTTACACTGCGTATGCTCGTATTGACACAAACGCAATTAAAATTGGTGAGCAAATTTTATTACAAATTGAACTTAGAGCGCCAAGTTCAGTTGACAAAAAAAGATTGGCAGAATTAAATTGGCCAGATCTAAAAGATACCATAACTTCTAAACTTGTCATTCTTGAAAAGTTTACGCCCGATACTTCTATCAGTATTGATAAAAAAACCATTTTAATCCGTCAAAAACTACTTATCACCAGCTATGATACTGGTTTTGTAGTTATTCCTCCCCTAAAATTTTCAAAACAAAACGATAGCTTGTTTTCTATTGAAACACAAGCATTACTAATAAATGTGAAAGGTGTTCAAGTAGATGAAAATGCTGATATAAAAGAAATAAAACCGCCCATCGAAGTCGGCTATACCTTAGCTGAAATCCTAATTTTCTTAGCCATTTTATACGCAATTGGCGCAATTTTCGGTTTAGTTTTTTGGTATTTGAAAAAACTAAAAGAAAGAAATGCTTACACTGAAACTGCAGATAATGAACCTGAAATTATTTTGCCACCTCACGCTTTGGCTTTAGCTAAATTAGAAGAACTAAGAGCTAAAGAAGTTTGGCAAAAAGGTAATTACAAAACATACCATTCTGAAGTTTCTGAAATTATAAGAACTTATTTAGAACATAGATTTTTGTTTCCAGCGCTTGAAAGTTCAAGTTATGATATTTTAAAAAGTGTAAGGACAATAGAAATGTCAGATGAAAATCGAGTGCAATTAAAGCAACTTCTAAACCTGACTGACTTAGTGAAATTTGCCAAATTTGAACCAAGTGAAGGCGAAAACGATATGGTGATGCAGGTTGCAAAACTTTTTGTAATGCAAACTGCACCCAAAATGACCAATTTGGATGAAAAAGACAATGATTCTGAAAAGGAGGTGAACCATGTTTAAACATATTGAATGGGTAAATCCTCAGTTTTTGTTTCTGTTAATAATTGTTCCATTGGCCATAATTTGGTATTGGTATAAAGACTTAAGAAGCAATCCAGAACTAAAATTTTCAAATATTACGGGGTTCAAAACCGGTAAAAAAAATTATAAAGTCATTTTTCGTCATTCTTTGTTTTTGTTTCGATTAGTGGCTATTATCTTTTTAATCATTGCGTTGGCAAGACCGCAAACACGCCAAAGTTGGGAAAACGTTAGTTCAGAAGGTATTGATATTATTATTTCATTGGATATTTCAGGTTCGATGTTGGCGGAAGATTTTAAGCCAAATCGTTTGGAAGCAGCCAAAAAAATAGCCACAGAATTTGTTACCAAACGCAAAAGTGATAGAATGGGATTGGTTGTTTTTTCAGGCGAAGCATTTACCCAATGTCCGTTAACAACTGATCATGATGTTTTAAAAAACCTTTTTGCAGATGTGCAACATGGTATAATCGAAGATGGAACTGCCATTGGAATGGGTTTGGCAACTGCTGTTAATCGTTTGAAAGAAAGCGAATCCATGAGCAAAGTAATTATTTTGTTGACAGATGGGGTAAATAATCAAGGTTCAATTCCTCCGCTTACTGCTTCAGAAATAGCTAGAGAATTCGGAATTAGGGTTTACACTGTAGGAATGGGAACAAAAGGAGAAGCACCAATGCCTATAAAAACGCCATTTGGTGTTCAATATCAATATCAACAAGTGGAAATTGATGAAGAAACTTTAGAACAAATTGCAGAAAATACTGGTGGAAAATATTACAGAGCTACTTCCAATAATAGTTTAAGAGAAGTGTATCAAGAAATTGATTTACTGGAGAAATCCAAAATTGAAGTAATTGAATATCGTAAAAAAAATGAAGCATTTTTACCATTAGCTGTCATGGCTGGATTGTTATTTTTACTTGAATTTTTATTAAGAAACACAGTATTTAAAAGTATTCCATAGATGTTCAAATTTGCTTATCCATATCTACTTTGGTTTTTACTGCTAATTCCGGTGATGTTGCTTGTTTATTGGCTTATGTCTCGATGGCGCAAAAAAGCTTTGGAAAAATTTGGAGATACAGTTTTAGTTCAACAATTAATGCCTGATGTTTCTACTTTTAAAACACGTTGGAAACTTATTTTTCAGCTACTAGCCATTCTATTCATAGTAATTGGAATTTCAAGACCTCAAATGGGCAGTAAATTAGAAGAGGTAAAACGTGAAGGAACCGATATCATGATTGCATTAGACGTTTCAAACTCTATGTTGGCAGAAGATTTAACCCCAAATAGATTAGAATACGCTAAAAGATCGATGTCAAAATTTATTGATGGATTAAAAGGCGATAGAATTGGAATTGTAATTTTTGCTGGTGAGGCATTTGTTCAATTACCAATAACTACTGATTATTCTGCAGCTAAATTATTTATAAGTTCATTAACTACTGAAGCCGTTGGTGCACAAGGAACTGCAATTAGCGCAGCTATTAATTTATCGGCCAAATCACTTTTAGCCAAAGAAGAATCAAGTAAATCGATCATTATAATTTCAGATGGTGAAAACCATGAAGAAGGAGCTGTTGAATCTGCAGAAGAAGCAGCATCCAAAGGAATAAAAATTCATTGTGTTGGTATTGGTTCGCCTAATGGTGTTCCAATACCAAATTACAAAAATGGTGTTTTGCAAGGTTATAAAAAAGACAATGAGGGAAATACAGTAGTTACACGTTTAAACGAAGACATTTTAAAACAAATAACTGCAAAAGGAAGTGGCGTATATGTTCGAGGAAGCAATGCTTTTAGTGGTTTGGATGATGTTTTAGAAGAAATCAATAAAATGGATAAAACCGAATATGAGAGTAAAACCTACACTGAATTTGAAGAACAGTTTCAATGGTTTATTGGTTTAGGTTTGATTTTCCTTTTAATCGACTTTTATTTTACCCGAAGAAAAAGCAAATATTTCAGTAAAGTAAACTTATTTGAAGAAAAACAATGAAAACAATTATCTTAAATACTTTTTTATTTATTAGTTTCTTAAGCTTTGGGCAAAAAGACAATGCCCATATTAGAGAAGGAAATAAAAAGTATGATAAAGGCGATTATGCAGCAGCAAAAGAAGATTACATGAAAGCCATTGAAATAAATCCAAATAGATTTGTTTCAGCTTTTAACTTGGGTGATGCGCTTTTTAAAGAAGAAAAATATGAAGAAGCCGCCAAACAGTTTGGTATAATTTCAGAAAGCACCAATGATAAAACTCAAAAATCTAAAGCTTATCATAATATGGGTAATGCTTTATTGAAGGCTGAAAAATTAGAGGAAAGTATTAAAGCTTATAAAAACGCATTAAAATATAATCCAAAAGATGAAGATACACGTTACAATCTTCAATATGCGTTAAACAAATTACAACAGCAACAACAGCAGCAGCAAAAAGACCAAAAACAAGATCAACAAGATCAAAATAAAGATCAAAAAGAAAAAGAAAAACAGGATCAACAAAATAAGGAAAATAAAGAGCAACAAGATCAGCAGCAACAGCAGCAATCTGACAAGCAAAAAGAAGGACAACCTGAACAGCAGCAGCCGCAGCCAAAAAAAGGACAACTTTCAAAAGAAGAAGCTAAACAAATGCTGGAAGCGATGCAAAATGAGGAGAAAAATGTTCAAGATAAATTGAAACAAAAAAGAGTCGGACCGAAAGTAAAATCAGATAAAGATTGGTAAAAATTAATTTGAGCACAATTCAAAAAAACATGAACTTCATTTTTCAATTGAATCTAAAATTATCCCAAATACAATTCAAGCAATTGGCTTTATTTGGTGCATTCCTATTGCTCAGTACTCATTTATTTGCCCAAGTAGATTTTAAGGTGCAAGCGAGTAAAACAACCATGTCTGTCGGAGAAACATTTCAAGTAACTTTCTCTGTAAACACAACTGGAAATTCGTTCAGACCGCCCGCCATGAAAGAGTTTAGAAGATTGAGCGGACCTAACAATTCTACATCCATGAGTTGGGTCAATGGAAACATGACTCAAAGTGTTGCCTATTCATTTATACTAATGGCAGTTCAAGAAGGTGATTACACTATTGAACCCGCTACCATTCAGGTAAATGGAGTAGAATACAAAACACAACCCCTGAAAATTAAAGTTAGCAAAAGTAGCAATCCAAATGCCGGAAATCAACAAAACAATTCAAATACAAATTCAAAAGGCGATAATGAAAATGTATTTTTAACTGTAACGGTTGATAAAAAAAAGGCATTTTTGGGTGAACAAATTACAGCCTCTTATAAACTTTATTTAAAAGTTGATATCCTTAATTATTCATTTACTAAAAATCCCGCACTAAATGGATTTTGGGCTCAAGATATCAATCAAAAAGGAACAGTAAACTTGGTTCGAGAATATGTTGATGGTGTTCCCTATCAAATGGCAGAACTTAAAAAAACAATTCTTTTCCCACAACGATCAGGTGAATTAATTATTGACCCAATTGAAATGGAATTGATTGCTCGTATTCAAGAAAGAAGGCAGTCAAACAACATTTTTGACAATATGTTTGGAGCATACAGAGATGTGAAAATGGTTGTAGGATCAAAACCTGTAAAAATTCAAGTTGAGCCATTGCCAAATGCTGGAAAACCGATTTCATTTTCGGGTGCAGTTGGAAATTTTAATTTAAAAACTACTGTTGATAAGCAAAATATCAAAACCAATGAAGCCATTACTTTAAAAATGACCATTTCAGGTAAAGGAAATCTAAAATTAATTCAAGCTCCTAAACCTATTTTCCCAAGTGATTTTGAAGTTTATGACCCAAAAATAATTGATAACATCAAAACCGAAATTTCTGGCGTTTCGGGTTCAAGAACTTATGAATATCTTCTAATTCCAAGACATCCAGGCAAATTTAAAATCGAGCCATTAGAATTTTCATGGTTTAATCCTTCAACAGAAAAATATGAAAGTGTAAAAAGTGAAACTTACGACATAACTGTTGAAAAAGGAAAAGATGAAGATAATGTTGTGATAAGCAATAGAAATAGAAAAGAAGATATTCAACTTACAGGATCTGATATTATGTACATCAAATCTGAAATGGGTGAACTTAAAAATAGTAATATTTACATTTTGGATAAACCTTGGTATTATCTTTTACTGTGTACCCCGCTCCTACTCTTCGTTCTATTCTATTTCTATTATCGCAAAATGATTGAAAGCGAAAAAGACATAATTGGTATGAAACGCAAAAAAGCCAATAAAATAGCTGCAAAAAGACTTGAAAGCGCAAAAAAACTAATGGATGCTGACAAAAAATCAGAGTTTTACGAAGAAATTTTTAAAGCGCTTTATGGTTATTTGAGTGATAAATTACACATTCCAGTTTCTGAACTTAACAAAACTAAAATATCTGATAAATTATTAAGCAATGGAATGTCAAATGAAATGCTTCATAAACTTTTAAAAACACTCGATCAATCAGAAATGGCTCGTTTTGCTCCTTCTGCAAGTACCATTATGATTACTATTTATAACGATGCCACAGAGGTGATTGGAGAAATTGAAAACACTAAAAGTTTCAACTTATGAAAAATTGGAAATTAATAATTACAGGATTTTTACTTTTTACTTTTTCAGCCATTTCAGCTCAAAATAAAGATTTAACATCTCTATTTATTGATGGAAATGAAGCTTTTAAAAATGAAAATTATCAAGAAGCATTAAAAAATTACAATGAAATTGTTTTGTCTGGTAATCAATCTTTTCAATTATACTATAACATTGGAAACTGTTATTACAAGCTAAATGATTACACAAAAGCCATTTTATTTTACGAAAAGGCCAAAAAGTTTAATCCTTCAGACCCAGATTTATTGATGAATCTAAAATTAGCCAATACAAAAATTACTGACAAAGTTGATGCTTTACCGGAGTTTGTGCTTTATACCATGTGGAAAAATATTGTCAATGCCAATTCATCAAATGGCTGGGCTTGGCTTGCACTTCAAACCATGCTTTTAAGTTTCCTAATTTTTGGATTTTATATAGTTACTCATAAAAGCAGCTTAAAAAAGCTAAGTTTTTATAGTGCATCTGTTCTATTAATAATAACTTCTCTTTTTTACATTTTTGCCTATCAAAACAAACAACATTACACTCAAAACAAATTTGCCATTGTAATTGAAGCAAGTTTGAATGTTTACAATCAACCTGCAGAAAACGGCACCAAACTTTTTGTTATTCACGAAGGTCTTAAAGTAGAAGGATTAGAGGAAATGGAAAACTGGGTTAAAATTAAACTCAGTGATGGAAAAACAGGTTGGATTAAAAAAGATTATTTGACTTACATTTAAGGTACAATGCCTAAAATTGCCTTAATTTCAGATACGCATTCCTACTTAGACAGTAAAATTTTTAAATATTTTGAGCCGTGCGATGAAATATGGCATGCAGGAGATATTGGAAATACTGAAATAAGCGATCATCTTAAAACCATTAGACCTTTGAGAGCTGTTTATGGCAATATTGATGGAACAGAATTGCGAAAAGAATTTAAAAAGGATTTAATTTTTGAAATAGATCAATTAAAAGTTTACATAACACACATCGGGGGTTATCCAGGACGTTACAATCAAGAAGCACTTTTAACTATTAAAAAGGAAAAACCGGGATTATTTATTTGCGGCCATTCTCACATTTTGAAAGTAATGTATGATAAACAAAACAGTTTATTGCACATGAATCCTGGAGCGGCTGGAATTCATGGTTTTCATAAAGTAAAAACCTTGTTGCGGTTTGATGTTCTAAAAGGTAAAATCGATAATTTAGAAGTAATTGAATTAGGATTAAGAGCTGAGCTTTAATAAGCACAAGTAATTTTAGCATTTACAAAAGCAAAATTTGACAAAATTTATTAAAATTTATTTTTGAGAGACTTTTTGTCATAAATTGCTGCCAAAATAAGTTTCAATGTCTTGTAAATAGCTAAGGAACACTATTTGATAAATGAAAAATATAAATTATTAAAACCATGATGGGATACTATTTAATTTTTGGATTTTTTATGCTGTTAAGCTGGTTAGTTGGTAATCGCTTAAGAAGCAAATTTGAAAAATACTCTCAAGTTCCAACAAGCTCAGGAATGAGTGGAAGAGAAATTGCAGAAAAAATGCTTCGTGACAATGATATTTATGATGTAAAGGTTCAATCAGTTGAAGGTAAGTTAACAGACCACTACAATCCTGTTGACAAAACGGTTAACCTTTCACCTGAAGTTTATCACGGAAGAAGTGTTTCAGCCGCTGCCGTTGCAGCTCACGAATGCGGTCACGCAGTGCAACATGCTCAAGCTTATGCTTGGTTGCAAATGCGTTCTCAGCTGGTACCAATTGTAAGCTTTGCTTCTAGCTGGACACAATGGATATTATTGGCTGGTGTTATTTTAATACAATTTCCTCAAATTTTATTAATCGGAATTTTATTATTCGGATTAACGACACTATTTAGTTTTATCACATTACCGGTAGAATTTGATGCCTCTAGAAGAGCATTAGTTTGGTTAGAAAATGCTAACATCACTAGAAATCAGGAAGGCGCTCAAGCTAAAGACGCTCTAAAATGGGCTGCATTAACTTATGTAGTTGCTGCATTGGCTTCATTAGGAACTTTAATGTATTACATAATGATGTATTTGGGTCGTAGAGACTAAAAATAAAATTGAATAAATGTTTAAAATGGCCGATTATTTTCGGCCATTTTTTATTTTGGAAATCGTCAGAATATTAAAATTCGAATGACGAATTAATCATTTAAAAATTCTAATTCCATCAAAAAGACATGTTGTCATAATTAAAAATAAGCTTAACAAATTTTAACTGCAACATTGACAACAAGCCGCTACTGGCAACGTTTTTGATAAGTTTTTTATCTAAAATTGTATAACTAAAAATTGTTTTTAAATATGAAAAAGAGACATATTACAGGACTGTTTTTTCTAGCCCTTTTCGGTGGTTTTGCTGGAAGCCAAATTTTTAACTATTTCAACAAGTCATCCTTATCATTTCAAGACAATCAAATTCCTGCCCCAGTTAAATACGTTAATGTACCTTCTAGCGCGCCTTCACAAGTTCCAGATTTTGTAAATGCTGCAGAATCATCAGTTAATGCAGTCGTTCACGTTAAAAGCGCTATGGAAGTTGGAGGACAATACATAATGGATCCATTTCATTTGTTTTTTTATGGTCAACCACGAAAAAGTGCTCCACAAACGCAAACCAGTTCAGGTTCTGGGGTAATCATATCTGAAGACGGATATATAGTAACAAACAATCATGTTATTAGAGATGCCAGCAAAATTGAAATCGTAATGAACAATAAAAAATCATATGAAGCCAAAGTTATAGGAACTGATCCAGGAACAGACATTGCTTTATTAAAAATTGAAGAAAAAAATCTTCCAGTTGTTCAATTTGGTAATTCTGATCAGGTTAGAATTGGTGAATGGGTTTTGGCTGTTGGAAATCCTTTTAACTTAAATTCTACTGTAACAGCGGGAATCATAAGTGCAAAAGCAAGAAACATTAATATTTTAGAACAAGATCCAAATTCTGGCAGTTTTCCAATCGAATCGTTTTTACAAACCGATGCAGCAGTTAATCCAGGCAATAGCGGTGGAGCTTTAGTTAATACAAATGGTGAATTAGTAGGAATAAACACTGCAATTGCATCTAATACTGGTTCTTATAATGGTTATTCATTTGCTGTTCCTGCCAATTTAGTTAAAAAAGTTGCTAAAGATTTAGCTGAATTTGGTGAAGTTCAAAGAGCTTATTTAGGAGTTTCAATTAGAGAAATGGATTCTAAATTGGCTGATGAATTAAAAATTGATTTAAAAAAGGGTGTTTATGTTTCGGCTTTAACAGAATCGGGTTCTGCTGAAAAATATGGTTTAAAAATAGGCGATATAATTACCCAAATAAATGAATTTGAAATTGGATCGGTGCCTGAATTGCAAGAAAAAGTAAATCACCACAGACCAGGAGAAGAAATTAATGTTGTTGTTTATCGTGATGGAAATAAAAAATCAATACCTGTTATTCTTCAAAACAAGGATGGAAATACTAAATTAGTAAAACGCAACGAGTCTGAAAACAAAGACTATGTAAATACTTTGGGAGCGAGTATTGAAGAAATAAGCAATGATGAAAAAGCAAGATTAAGAATTGCTGGGGGAGTAAAAATCAAAAACCTAAAAAAAGGCAAGTTATCTAATTCAGGAGTTCAAGAAGGTTTTATAATTACAAAAATAGATCAAATGCCGGTAAACAGTTTAAATGACTTCAATAATATTTTGTCAAAAAAGCGCGGAGGTGTTTTAATTGAAGGAATTTATCCTAATGGTGTAAGAAGTTATTATGGATTAGGAATTTAATCATTTTAAACCTATTGATAAAAGAGAGTAAGACAAAATCTATCTCCCTTTTTTAACATAAAAAACCTTTTACTTCGTGAGTGATACGCATTAGATGGTTTATTTTTTTATACATTTGCAAACTTTTAAGAAAATTTTATTTCTTTTATACAAAATAAATCTGCGTAGTTAATGAGACAACTAAAGATTACCAAATCTATCACAAATCGTGAAAGTGCATCGTTTGAAAAATACCTTCAAGAAATTAGCAAAGAGATGCTTATTACAGCCGAAGAGGAAGTAATATTAGCACAAAAAATTAAACAAGGTGACCAAGCTGCATTAGAGCGATTGACAAAAGCCAACCTTAGATTTGTGGTTTCAGTAGCTAAGCAATACCAAAATCAGGGATTAAGTTTACCTGATTTAATTAACGAAGGAAATTTGGGCTTAATAAAAGCAGCTCAAAGATTTGATGAAACCAGAGGTTTTAAGTTTATTTCTTATGCTGTTTGGTGGATTCGTCAGTCAATTCTTCAAGCAATTGCTGAACAGGCAAGGATAGTAAGGCTCCCACTCAATCAATTGGGATCGCTCAACAAAATTAATAAAGCTTATTCGAAGCTAGAGCAAGAATATGAAAGAGAGCCTCGTCCTGATGAATTAGCCGGTTTATTAGAAATGCCTGAAGATAAAATTGCTGACACCCTTAGCGTTTCTGGTCGTCACGTTTCTATGGACGCACCTTTGGTACAAGGCGAAGATTCAAGTTTATTAGATGTAATGCCTAATTCAGACTCTCCACGAGCTGATACAGCATTAATGAACGAATCGCTACAAAAAGAAATCGAAAGAGCATTATCTACACTAACACAAAGAGAAAGCGATGTGTTAAGATATTCTTTCGGAATTGGAATGAACCACGCACTAACTTTGGAGGAGATAGGTGCAAAATTCGATCTTACAAGAGAAAGAGTTAGACAAATTAAAGAAAAAGCAATCCGTAGATTGCGACATACATCACGTTCAAAATTATTAAAGGCTTACCTCGGGTAGGCCTTTTTTATTGTTCGTGTATTTTAAACACTAAGTATTTTCCCAACCTTTATTTAATAACGCTTAATTGTTTTTTGTGATGACAAACAACTATGAAAAAAATCTAAAAAGCTGGATTGAAGATGAAAAGTCAGCTATCGAACTAATCAGTACTATTGGTCATTTATGGTTAGATAAATCAATTGAAGTTACCCTTTTTCGTAATCAATTAATTGATAGAAAAGTAAGTGAAATTTTAAGTTTACATCAATATTCAAAAGATATTGTGAAAAAACCTATAACGGTTCAAGAAACTTTAAATGTTGCAAAAGCAATGGCTACTCTTAATCTTGCGCCATCTAAAATTGATATTGGAACTTTAACTGCCAATTGGATTAGCAGCAATCAAAACATTGAAGAATATCTTTCGACAACTTTATCTCAATTTATGAGCTCATCAAACGAGGCAGTTGAACCTCGAGATGTTGTTTTATATGGTTTTGGTAGAATTGGTCGTATTGCTGCAAGGGAGTTAATTTCTCAAGCTGGAAGTGGAAAACAATTACGTTTAAGAGCCATTGTAACTCGCACCAACTCTGATGACGATTTAAGAAAACGTGCTGAACTATTAAGAAGAGATTCTGTTCATGGACCATTCCCAGGGACGATTGTCGAAGATTTTGAAAATAAAGCCCTAGTAATTAATGGACATACCATTATTATGATAGCTGCTGCTAAACCAGAAGAAATTGATTATACTGCTTTTGGCATTAATAATGCTTTATTAATTGATAATACTGGAGCTTGGAGAGATCGTGAAGGTTTAAATAAACACCTTTTAGGAAAAGGAATTGCACAAGTTTTATTGACAGCTCCTGGAAAAGGCGATATTCCAAATATTGTTTTTGGTGTAAATCACAATACATTAGATTTAGAAAACGAAAAAATATTTTCAGCTGCAAGTTGCACAACCAATGCCATTGTTCCAGTAATTTCAGTTATGGAAAATAAATTTGGAATTGAAAAAGGCCATATTGAAACCATACACTCTTACACTAACGATCAAAATTTATTGGATAATTATCATAAAAAGTACCGTAGAGGTCGTTCTGCTGCTTTAAATATGGTTATTACTGAAACAGGCGCTGGAAAAGCAGTTACAAAAGCTATTCCTGCAATGGCTGGAAAACTTACTGCAAATGCAGTGCGTGTTCCAACTCCAAATGGTTCATTAGCTGTAATGAGTTTAAATTTAAATCGTGAAACAAGTGTAGAAGAAATTAATGAAATTGTTAAAGATGCTGCATTAAATGGCGCATTGGTAGAACAGATTTATTATTCTTTTTCAAACGAATTAGTTTCAACTGACATTATTGGAAATTCATGTCCATCAGTTTTTGATAGTGCTGCTACGATTGTTAGTAACGATAAAAAATCAGCTATTCTATATGTGTGGTATGATAATGAATATGGCTATACAAGGCAAGTAATGCGTATGGCGAAATTTATCACAAAGGTTAGAAGACCAACAAATTACTAATAATGTTTTTCAATAAATTTTATAAAATAGGTTGCCAAAAGCAACCTATTTTAATTTTAAGGAGATGATAAAATGTTCATCCAATTTTAATAATGATTAATTGAAAAATTTGCATTTTGCATAATTAAAATTTGATTTTTTATCCAAATCATGAATATCAGTTTAATAGGTAGCGGAAATTTAGCTTTTCATTTAGCTAAAGCTTTACATACGAATGGTTTTAAGATTCTTGAAATTATTGCCAGGAATGAAAAGGAAGGTAGAAGTTTGGCAACACTTACAGCATCAACATTTCAAAATAATTTTCAAAAAATTAATGCTGAAACCGATATTATCTTTTTAACTGTTTCTGATTCTTCTATTCAAACGATTGCTCATGAAATCGAAATAGGAAATAAATTACTGGTTCATTGTTCTGGAGCTCTAGCTTTAAATGAAATAAAAACTGCAAACAATAGATCAGCAGTATTTTATCCTCTTCAAACTTTTAGTAAAGAAAAAGAAATTGATTTTAGTAAAATCCCAGTTTTTTTAGAAGCAGAATATCATTCTGATTTAGAAATATTAAAAACAATTGCAGAAAAAATAACTAACAAAGTATTTGTTTTAGATTCCAATAAAAGAAAGGAAATACATCTATCTGCAGTTTTAGCTAATAATTTCAGTAATCATTTATGGTATTTATCTTCAAAAATTTTAAAACATTCTGGTCAAAATTTTGATATTTTAAAACCATTGTTGGAGGAAACTCTTCATAAAGCATTTGAATTAGGCCCATTTTTAGCACAAACTGGACCTGCTGCAAGAAATGATCAGAAAACAATCGAAAATCATCTCAAAATGCTTGAAAACGATAAAAATTTAAGAAATATCTATCAATTAATTAGCGCATCTATTTATGATTCTAAAAAAGATATTTCAGAAAAATAAATTTACTATTAAAGCCCTCATTTTTGATGTTGATGGAGTGCTTATTCCAAATGGAAGTTATTTCACTGAAGAAAACGCGCAATTATTAATTCAAAAAGAAGATTTAAATGCTTTATTTGAATCGAAAAAAAGAGGTTATTACATTGCTTTTATAACTGGTTCTGGAAATAAAGTATTAAAATATTGGCTTTTGAAACAAGGTTTTGATGCAGTTTATTTAGAGAGTTTTAATAAACTGAAAGATTTCAAAGACTTTTGTATCACTTATAGTCTAAATGAAAAGGAATGCGCCTACGCAGGTGATTCTATTCCAGATTTAGAAACATTAAAAACCTGTGGACTTCCCTCCTGTCCTGCTAATGCTGAATTTGATGTAAAAGAAGTTGCTAAATTTATTGGGAAAAAAATGGGTGGTTTTGGATTTATTTCAGAATTAATAAATTTCCATTTTGATGCATCAAAATAAAAAAGGCTGTCATTTCAAACAGCCTTTATTTCCTATTTTTTTGGATAGATTAAACTTTATACATCCAATTAAACTTATCTTCAATTTTACCGTATCTAATATCGTTTAAAGTATTTAATAACTTAATACTTAATTCTCTCGATTTAGGATCAGGTAATTTATAATCTTTTCCCCTAAATCCAATTGAAGCTATTTGGGCAATGGTAGCAGCAGTTCCTGCTCCAAAAGCATCTTTTAAGCTGCCATTTTCTGCGGCTTCAATAATTTCACTTACTGAAACTTTTCTTTCTTCAACTTTAACACCCCAATCTTTTAGTAAAGTTACTACGCTATCGCGGGTCACACCTGCTAAAATAGTGGTAGAAAGTTCAGGGGTTACGATGGTATCATTAATTTGAAACATAATGTTCATCGTTCCAGACTCTTCGATAAACTTGTGCTCTTTGGCATCCGTCCAAATTAATTGATGATAGCCTTTTTCTTGACCTAATTTGGCCGGATATAAAGCTCTACCATAATTACCAGCAGTTTTAGCAAATCCCACACCACCTTCATTTGATCGCGTGTAATGTTCTTCAACTAATACATTCACAGGTTCACTGTAATACATATTTACCGGAGAAGAAATAATCATAAATTTATACTTATCGGATGGCCTAATGCCAATATAAGTATCTGTTGCAAACATAAAAGGTCTGATGTAGAGTGAACTTCCTTCTAAATTAGGAACCCAATTACTATCAGTTTTTATCAACTCTTTTAAACCACCCATAAAAAGCTCTTCTGGAATTTCGGCCATAGCCATTCTTCTAGCTGAAATATTCATGCGTTTAAGGTTTTCAAATGGTCTAAAAATTACAATTTCACCATTTTGATTTCTGTAAGCTTTCATTCCTTCAAATATGGCTTGACCATAGTGCAGTGCAGATATTGCAGGGCTCAAAGGAATTTCACCGTAAGGAAGTATTGTTGGATTACACCAATCACCGTTTTCAAAATCAACTTGAAACATGTGATCTCCCATGGTTTGACCAAATTTTAACTCCTTAAAGTTTACTGACGAAAGCTTTGATTGTTGGGTTTTAACAATCTTAATTTCTTGCATTAATTCCGTCATTTAATTCTGATTTTGGGGCAAATGTAGCATTATAATTTTTTTACTTGTTTTGCTAACAAATCAATATTATACTTTAACTTATGATAGGTAGTTTAATAGTAATTTTGGTTCCTATATTTTCCTGAGAATCAATTATTAAGTAACCGTTATGAATTTTTAAAATTTTGTTAACTAAAGTGAGTCCCAAACCTGTTCCCCTGTAATTTCTTGCGTTAGATGCTCTATAAAAAGTTTCCGTAATTTGTTCTATTTCTGATTTTGGTATTCCAATTCCTTTATCAATCACATCCACAAAAATAAAATTTCCATTAACATATAAGTTTATGTGAATTGGTTTGTTATCAGAAAATTTTATGGAATTTAACAGTAAATTGATAATTACCAAATTCAACATTTTTTTATTCCCAAAAATTATAAGGCTTTTTTCGCTATCAGGCAATTCAAAGTTGAGATTTATTTCTGCGTCTGGATTGGTTTTTAATATCTCAATCTTAGATTCAAATATCCAATCATCAACCCTAATTTCTTCAAGACTGGCAGAATTTTCGAAATTATCTTTTGAAGCAATGTTTAAAAGGATGGTTATCAATTCTTTTAATTGTTCTGCTTCATTTAAAACTTCTGATAAAGTTTTTACATACTCATCGTTAGTTCTTTTTTTCATTAAAGCCACTTCAAGTGAGCCGATTATGGCCGTTAAAGGCGTTCTAAATTCATGAGAAGCATGATTGATAAAATTCTTTTGCATTTTAAAAGAATCTTCCAATCTTTCGAGCATATTATTAAAAGTATTGGCTAACTGCGATATTTCGTCATTATTACTATTAACAACCAAACGCTTGCTTAATTGAGAAATTCCTATTTGATTAACCTGAGAAATAATTTCCTGAAAAGGTTGAACAGCTCTTGAACTATAAAGTGCACCAAAAATAAATGATAATAAGGTACCGATAATCATTGCCCAAATTGAAATTGCTTTTAGGTCTTCTAATTTTTTTAATCCCACTCTATCAATTGCGGAAATAAAAATAACACCAACCTCACCATTTTCAAACCTAAACTTTTGTCCAAGGTACTGAACTGAACCATCCTCAAATGTAACTTGACCGTTATTAATGACCTGATTTATAAAGAAGTTGTCTATACGCTTTTTAGGCTCAGTGTATTGGTATATTTTTTCAGCTTTCGCATTATAAACTTCCACATTTTTCTCTAACAAGTATAAAAAATACTTATCCTGAAACGCCTTAATTGACTCAGCGTTCAATCCATCGTTTTCAAAATAATCTTTTATGATACCATCAAGTCTTTCTTCTAATCGCAAATAATAATCTTCTCTGCTAGAATAGGATCTATAGAAGTAAATAGTAACAAGTATGAAGGAAAGTATGGCAATTACAAAAAATGAAAATTGTAAAGCAAGCCTTAATTTGATTTTCAAGTTCTAGTCAACTTTTAATATATAACCCATACCAACGGAAGTGTGTATGAGCTTTGGTTCAAAATTTTTATCGATTTTATTTCTCAAGTAATTAATATAAACATCAATAGTATTTGTTCCTGTGTCAAAATTTATATCCCAAATACTGGATGACAGCTCGCTTCTAGAAATTACTTTATTTCTATTTTTAAGAAGATACTCCAATAGTTGAAATTCTTTTACTGTCAATTTTATAGGAACTCCCGATCGTTTAACAGTTTTTGTGGTTAAATTAAGCTCTAAGTTGGCTATTTTTAAAATCTCATCATTATTTAAAGCATTTGTTCTTCTAATTAATGCTTTTATTCTAGCTATCAATTCTTTAAAACTAAATGGTTTTTGAAGATAATCATCGGCACCGCTATCTAATCCTAAAACTTTGTCCTCAACATTACCTAGCGCAGTAAGCATTAAAATGGGAACTGTTTTGTTTTTATCTCTAATTTCTTTGCACACATCTCTTCCATCCGCATCAGGCAGCATAATATCTAGCAAAATTAAATCGAAGTCGTTGTTATAGGCCGCATTAATACCTGTTTTTCCATCAGTAGCTAATGAAACTGTAAATTGTTCTTCTTCTAGACCTTTTTTTATAAAGCTATACACCTTGGCTTCATCCTCTATAACTAATATTTTGCTCATGGTTAAAAAATTATGTTACAAAAATGATTATAAATATTAAAAAAAATGATTAACGATTAAGCTTTAATGTTATTTTAATGGGGCTTTAAAGATGAAAGCTTTTAAGAGGCATTTACTTTATTTCAATTGTTAAGATTTTTAAAAAAAGAATAATTTTTAATTGAACTTTTTTTAATTAAGTCTAGTTTTTAATTAAAGATCCGCTTAATTTTAATAAATCAATTTCTGATTTTTTTATTTCAAACTTAACGTTAATCAGATTATTTTCAGCGTTTAACAAATTTTCTTGCGCGTCCTTTAATTGCAAATTAGAAATAGTTCCTATTTTATATTTTTCTATTGAAATATCAACATTTTCAATTGCTGAAGCCACATTTTGTTCTTCTAATTTCATTAAGTCCAAATTGGTTTGATAATTTCTCCAAGCAATATTTAAAACCGAATTTAAATTATTGCTTATTTCTTTTAACTGAGTTTCACTTATAAGCATGTTCAATTTGGCATTTTGATAATTTCTGTTTTTGTTGAAGCCATCAAAAATTGGAATCGTGGCAGTGATTCCATAAAGAAAACCATTCACTTGATTGCTCAATAAAAAACCTGCCTGTGCATCTGTTTTTGAAAAATTATAACCAGCATTGGCATTTAATCTGGGCATTCTTGAGGCATTTGTCAATTTCAATTCATTGGCACTTAAAGCAAAAGATTTATTAGCCAATTTTAATTGGTTATTTTCTGATAGTGTCAGTTTTTTTAATTCTTCATAATTTAAATTGGCATTGATTTTTATTTCATTTGCCACTTCAAATGAAATATCTGAATCTCTGGCCAATAATTGATTAAATTGAATTTTTAAGGATTCATAATACAATTGTTGACGTTTTAAATTCGATACATCGGCATTGTAATCAACTTTTGCTTGCAAAAAATCCAATTTAGATCCAGAGCCCACCAAGTATCTATTTTCGTTAAAATTTAGTCTATCTTGAGAGTAACTTAGGTTTTTGGTTAATACATCAATTAAATATTTAGTTCTTGACAATTCAAAATAAGCCAATGAAATTTCTTGAACTGAATTTTCTATTTCAATTTTATAGTTGTTCTCTCCTATTTCCTGCAATTGCTCTAATCTACTTTTATTAATAAACATGGCCATCCCATCAAAAAGAGTCCAATTGAGCATTACACCTAAATTTAAAACATTGGTAGCTGCATTATCTCGTTCTAAAGTTCTTCCATCTAAAAACACCTGATTGGTGTTGAAAACAGTTGAATTATAGCCTGCATTCCCATCAATTTTTGGTAACAAACCTGCATTACCAATTGAATTATTGTTTTTAGAAATCTCAAACTCATTTTTGGCAATTACAATGCTGTATTTGTTGGTTAGAGCCTGTTTTAAAGCATCATCTAAACTTAAAATCTCTTGCGAAAAAACACTGAAATGCGCTACAAATAACAAAACAGCCAACAGATATATTTTTGTTTTCATTTTGAATGAAAGATTAATTTTCTAACTCTTTTAAATTTATTTTTCTGATTTTACTTTTTGAGAAATACACATAAATGGCCGGAATAATATACAAAGTCAAAAAGCCTGAGAATACCAGACCACCAATAACCGCCACACCCAATGATTGTCGGCTACCAGATGCTGTACCCAAACTTAAAGCAATAGGCAAAACACCTAAAATTGTAGCCAATGAAGTCATTAAAATTGGTCGTAAACGCTGAACAGAAGCTTCTTTTACGGCTTCAAGCTTAATCATTCCTTCCTCCTTCTTTTGGTTGGCAAACTCAACAATTAAAATGGCGTTTTTTGTAATTAATCCAATGAGCATTATTATACCTATTTGGCTAAAAATATTTAAAGTTTGATTGAAGTACCAAAGCGTAATTAACGCGCCTGCCAAGGCCATTGGAACTGTAAACAAAATAATAAATGGATCAACAAAACTTTCAAATTGAGCTGCTAAAACCAAATAAATTAAAATTAATGCGAAAGCAAAAGCAAATAATAAACTGGAGGAACTATCAGCAAAATCCCGCGATTGGCCAGCTAAACTGGTGCTATAATTTTCGTTTAATACTTTTTCTTTCACATCATTTAAATCGTTTACCGCATCGCCAATTGTAAAACCTGGTTTTAAACCTCCAGAAACTGTAGCAGAAACAAATCTATTAAATCTATATAAGGCTGTTGGATTGGTTTCTTCAACCAGATTTACCAAATTATCTAATTGAATTAATTCTCCTTGTTTGTTTTTAACATAAAGTGATTTTAAATCGATTGGTGCATCGCGATTTTCTCTGTTGACTTGAGAAATTACTTGGTACTGTTTCCCTTTCATTACAAAATAGGCCAAACGTTGACCTGAATAAGCAATTTGTAATGTTTGCGCAATATCGCTAATCGAAACGCCCATTTGAGCAGCTTTTTCACGATCAATATTTATTCTAATTTCAGGTTTATTAAACTTTACATCGGCATCTACAAACAATAAGGAAGGCGATTTTCGGGCTTCTTCTAAAAATTTAGGAAGGATTTTTTTTAACGAATCAAATGTACTTGCTTGAATAACATATTGAACTGGTAATCCTCCAAAACGACTTCCAATAGTTGGCGGTTGAATAATAGATATTCTAGCTCCAGTAAAGCTTCCAACCTCCGCTGACAGTTTATTGTAAATTTCCTGTTGAGTTTTATTTCGTTTATCTGGTTCTACTAAATATAAATTTTGAATACCATTATTTACCGCTCCTGGCGAACCAAAACTTGGTGCTAAAATGGTAATTGGAGCAATCACTTCAGGAATTGAATCCATTGTGTATTGATTCAATTGAGTCATAAAATTCTCCATATAATCGAAGGTAACTCCTTCTGGTGCCAGAGCTGATAAACGAATGTTCGATCTATCTTCAAGTGGCGCTAATTCAGAAGGAATATTTTTATACAAAACCGCTGTTAAACCAAAAGTGAAAATTAAAATAACAAACGACCACCATTTATTATTTAAAAACTTGTTTAATGAATTGCTGTAAGCTTGCGTAAGTTTTACAAAAAACGGTTCTGTTAATAAATAAAACTTATTAGGTTTTGTATTTTTCTTTAATAAATAAGCACTCATCATAGGGCTCAAAGTCAAAGCCACAAAAGCAGAAACTAAAATTATACCTGCTAAAACCACTCCAAATTCACGAAACAATCTTCCGGTTAAACCTTCTAAAAACATTACTGGCAAAAAAACCGCAGCCAAGGTTATTGTAGTAGAAATAACCGCAAAATAAATTTCGTTTGCACCTTTATTGGCCGCGTCAAAAGGATTCATACCGCCTTCAATTTTGCTGTAAATGTTTTCAAGAACAACAATAGCATCATCGCAGACCAAACCAATTCCTAATACGATAGCTACAAGCGTTAAAATATTGATAGAAAAACCTGAAACATACATGATAAAAAATCCAGAAATAATTGAAACTGGAATTGCCACAACAGGAATAATGGTAGAACGCCAATCGCGCAAAAACAAAAAGATAATGAGCACAACTAAAATAAAGGCTATGATTAAAGTTTCTTCCACTTCGGAAATGGCTCTTCTCACAAAAGTGGTAAAATCATAACCAATTTCAACCAAAACATCCTCAGGCATTTCTTTTTTTATTTGCTCATATCTTTTGTAAAATTCATCGGCAATAGCAACAGCGTTTGCGCCAGGTTGAGGAATTACTGAAACTCCAATGGCAGGCAAACCATTTCTTTTAAGCATAGTTCTTTCATTTTCCGAACCTAACTCTGCCCTGCCTATATCTTGAAATTTTACTAAAACCGAACCTTCTTCTTTAATGATCATGTTATTAAACTCGTGCTCGCTTTTTAACAAGCCATCGGTTCTAATAGTCAATTCTGTATTATCACCTTCAATTCTTCCAGAAGGCAATTCTAAGTTTTCTCTATTTATAGCATTTTGAACATCAATGGGCGTGACTTTAAAAGCAGCCATTTTTGCAGGATCTAACCACAAACGCATGGCATACTTTTTTTCGCCAAAAATTCTAACAGCCGCTACACCCGAAATGGTTTGCAAACGTTCTTTAATAACATTTTCCACCAATTCATTTACTTCCAAAATGCTTCGTGTGCCACTTTGAATATTCATAAAAATAATAGGGTCTGATGAAGCATCCGATTTTTCAACAATTGGATTATCTACATCTTTTGGTAAAAGTTTTTGCGCACGCGAAACCCTGTCGCGTACATCATTGGCTGCGGCTTCTAAATCAACATCAATATTAAATTCAACTTTAATGATTGAAACCTGTTCGCGAGAAGTAGAAGAAATTTCGCGAATACCATCAATCCCATTTAATTGTTGTTCGAGAGGTTCAGTAATTTGCGATTGAATAACGTCAGAATTGGCTCCTGAGTAAGTTGTGGTAACTGTAATAATTGGCGGATCAACAGCCGGATATTCTCTTACACCCAAAAAAGAAAAACCAACTGCCCCAAATAATATAATGACCAATGAAAATACAATAGCTAAAACCGGGCGTTTGATACTGGTTGTTGAAAGACTCATATAAAAATGCTATTTACTTAAATTAAGTTTAACTTTTGCTCCTGGACGAAGCTGTAAAATCCCACTAGTAATAACAGTATCACCAGCTTGAACTCCTGATAAAACTTGAATGTCTTTGTTTCCTCTGTTGCCCAAAGTAATTGGCGCAACAACCGCTGAATCACCTTTCGCTAAAAATAAAATTTGACCTTTCATTTGAGGAACTACTGCTTCTGTAGGCACAGTAATGGCATTTGGAACGGTAGCTAAATCAATTTCAATAGAGGCAAAAACTCCGGGAATTAAAAAATCATTATTGTCACTTATGGCTCTCAGAGTAATGTTTCGTGTGGTAAGATCTACTTTTGGCTCAATAGCATACACTTTAGCTTTATATAGCTTAGAATTTCCGTCAATTTTGTAAGTAATTGAGTTGCCAATTTTAACTGACGAAGCATATTTTTCAGGAATTGAAAATTCAATTTTTAGCTTACTTACATTTTGTAAACTGGCAATTTTCGTTGCTGAATTTACCAAAGCGCCTTCACTTATGGAGCGCAAACCAATTGTTCCATCAAAAGGTGCAAAAATTTGGGTTTTTCTAATTTGATCTTCCAAAATCATAATTTCAGCTTTGGCGGCTGTGCTTTCATTTTTAGCCATATCGAATTCAGCTTGACTAATTCCTTCTTTTTTTAGCATGGCCTCTGCCCTTCTTTCCATGTCTTTACTCAAATTAAAACGCGATTGAGCTTTTAATAATTGAGCCTGCAAATCGGCATTATAAATTTTAAGTAAAAGTTGACCTTTTTTGACAAAACTTCCTTCTTGAAATAAAATCTGTTCCACTCTTCCGCTTGTTTCAGTCGATAATTCAACTTCTTCAAAAGCCATTAATGAACCAATTGTTTTCAAGCTGTTTTTAAGGCTATCTTCTTTTAAAACAATCGCATTAACTAAAAGCGGACCTTTTGCTTTTGATTGAGAAAGTTTTGCATCACTTTTTCCATTCAACTTTGGAGAAATAATAAAATAAGCAATTATTAATCCTACTAAAATCCAAATTCCTCTTTTTAAATTTTTATTCATAAAAATGGGTTTATATCTATTTTTTCTTTTCGGTGTTGATGTATTTCACAAAAAAATTGGTGCTGGGCAATGACTCCAAATTAGCGCTTAGTTGATTTATGACTTCATTGAATATGGCGATTTTGGATGTTTCAATTCCTTCAAAAGCTTTATCGTTAATTAACTTGTAATAATTAAGAATTTTAGGATGTAATTCCTTTGCCAAATCACTTGCTTTTAAATAATAACATCTTCTATCTGATTGACATTTTTCTCTGTAAACTAAATTTTTATCACTTAAATAATCAACTATTCGAACAACAGACGCTTTATCAATTTTAAAAAAATTTGCTAAATCTTGTTGTGTAAGTTTTTCATTTTCAATAACTAGCGTTATTACATAAAAATATTTGTCAATGCCGATATCTTCTAAAAACTTGGCCAATGCTCCAAAATATTGTTTGGCTTGTTTGTGAAAAACAATGCCTAATGGAACGTTTGAGGAACTTTTCATTGCTAGGATTTGCGGCAAAAGTAGTTTTATTTGTAAATAGTTGATATTTACAACTAATTTACATACAGATTTGTTCCATAAATTAAGTTAAATTGAATGAAATTTTAATTTTAGAAAGATTAAAAAAGTTAGACATTCTTACCTTATTATCGATGTCGTTATTAAACCAAAATATGTATGAAATGAAAAACATATTTAATTACATTTTGTACTTTTAATCGCTTTTGGTTTAAGATTTCAAGTAAAAAATGGTTTTAATGAAACCGAAAAAAACGAAGCAATTGAAAAATCTTTAAAAAAATTATCTATCATGAAATTAGGCGCATTTTCAGTAAGCTTAAGTGTTAAAGACATTAAAGCTTCAAAACAATTTTATGAAAATCTAGGATTTTCAGTTTTCGCTGGAAGTTTAGAAAAGAATTATCTCATTATGAAAAATGAAGAATCGTTAATTGGATTATTTCAAGGAATGTTTCCCAATAACATTTTAACTTTTAATCCAGGTTGGGATCAAAATGCTAAAAATTTAGAAAGTTTTGATGATATCAGAATTATTCAAAAAGAAATAAAAAGTAAAGGCTTAAAAGTGGATAAAGAAATTGATGAAAACACCACAGGTCCTGCAAGTTTTATGATTAGTGATCCAGATGGTAATTTGATTTTGTTAGATCAGCACAGATAAGAGTAAACAAAAAATCTAGGATTTTTTGGATTCTAAATCCTAGATTTTTGTATATAAATTATTTTGTTGTTGCGCCAAACTCCATCAAATAAGCTTTTATAAATGGATCAATATCGCCATCCATAACCGCTTGAACATTGGATGTTTCATAATCTGTTCTTAAATCTTTCACCAATTTGTAGGGATGAAAAACATAGTTTCGGATTTGCGAACCCCATTCAATTTTCATTTTTCCGGCTTCAATTTGATTGATTGATTCTCTTCGTTTACGCAATTCAATTTCATACAATTGAGATTTTAATAATTGAATGGCTTTTTCTCTATTGGTTTGTTGCGACCGCGATTCTTGGTTTTTTATAACAATTCCACTTGGTTTGTGATACAACCTAACTGCGGTTTCAACCTTATTTACATTTTGGCCACCAGCTCCACCCGATCTAAATGTATCCCATTCCAAATCAGAAGGATTTATTTCAATATTAATAGTATCATCAATAATTGGATAAGCATAAATGGAAGCAAAAGAAGTGTGTCTTCTAGCATTTGAATCGAATGGTGAAATTCTCACCAATCTGTGAACACCATTTTCACCTTTTAAATAACCATAAGCAAAATCGCCTTCAATTTCTATGGTTGCTGATTTAATACCAGCGCCATCGCCTTCTTGATAGTCAATTTCTTTTATTTTGAAATTGTTTTTTTGCGCCCACATTAAGTACATTCTTCTAAGCATATCAGCCCAGTCTTGACTTTCTGTTCCTCCCGCACCTGAATTAATTTCTAAAACTGCTCCTAAACGATCTTCCTCATTTCGAAGCATGTTTCTAAATTCTAAATCTTCTAAAACTTTTATTGTTTCGTTATATTGATTGTTCATTTCATCTTCTGAAACATCACCTTCTTTATAAAAATCGAATAAAACGCTTGTATCTTCTATGGAGGTTGTCACATTTTTGAAACTTTCAGTCCACAGTTTTAGTAAAGAAATTTGTTTCATGTGAGCTTCAGCTTGTTTGGGATCATCCCAAAAGCCTGCCACTTGCGATTGATTTTGTTTGTCTTCTATTTCTCTTGACAATCTATCGATGTCAAAGATGCCTCCTCAGCGCATCCTGTCTTTCGTGAAGCGCTTTAACGTGTTCAATTGTAACCATGGCCGCGAAAGTAATAATTTAGATTATCATAAATGGTTTAGATTACAAATCCTTTTCCATTTCTTTTTTTCTTTCGTTTTTGGCTGCTTTTCTATCAAATTGTTCTAAAATAATTCTTAATCCGCGTTCAGAACTAAAATAATTACGCACCCAATTGATAAACACAAAAACACGATTATTAAATCCAGCTAAAGAAAATAAATGCACAAACATCCAAATATACCAAGCAAAAGCACCACCTAATTTCATTTTACCCACTTCCACTACCGCTTTGTTTTTGCCTACGGTTGCCATCATTCCTTTATCAGTATATTTAAATGGAACAAAAGCTTTTCCAATCATTAATTGATTTAAATTTTTAGCTAAATGAAGTCCTTGTTGCATTCCGGCTGGCGCAACTTGCGGATGTCCCATTGGAAATTCAGTTGATTCCATAGCTGCACAATCGCCAATTGCAAAAATATTTTGATGATTTAAAACCTCATTAAATTCATTTACTTTAATCCGATTCGATTTGGAAATCACATCTTTGCTTATTCCATTCACTGTAACGCCTCTCACACCAGTTGTCCAAATAAGTGTTCTAGCAAAAATTTCCCTTCCTGTGTCAGTTTGTACAAAATCGCCAAAATAGTCAGTAACTCTTGTATGAAGCACCACTTCCACTTCTAATTGTTCTAAGTATTTTTTAGTTTTTTCTGATGATATTTTCGAAAAAGCTGGTAAAACTCTATCTCCAGATTGAATTAAATAAATATTCATTTTACTGAAATCAAGTTCAGGATAATCTTTAGGTAAAACATGTTTTTTCATTTCGCCTAAAGCGCCTGCCAATTCAACTCCTGTTGGACCAGCACCTGCAATTACAAAATTCATGTAGGCTTGTTTTTTCCGCTGATTGGTAATACCTAAAGCTTGTTCAAAATTTTGAAGTATTAAGCTTCTTAAATCTAAGGCTTCAGGAATTGATTTCATTGGCATGGAACGTAAAATCAAACCTTCCATGTTAAAATAATTGGTAATTGCGCCTGTTGCAATTACCAAATAATCGTATTCTAAATCGCCAATATTGGTAAAAATAGTTTTATGTTCTGGGTTTATTGAATTTACTTCCGCCAGTCGGAAATAAAAATTCTGAACTCCTTTAAAAATATCACGAATTGGGAACGCAATTGATTCACTTCCTATGGCTGATGTTGCTACTTGATAAAGCAAAGGTTGAAAAACATGATAGTTATTTTTATCAACCAAAACAACTTGAAATTTCTTTTTATCAAGTGCTTTAGCCAATTCTAATCCAGCAAAACCTCCCCCAATTATCACAACTCTTTTTAAATCAATTTTTGGAATGTCTATTTGCATAAATTAATGATTATGGTTTCGAAAAAGGAATGTTTACTTGAGTTTTATCCCAATTTAGAACAATATATTTTAGGCTATCATCGTCTTGAATAGATATCTTAAAAACTTCATTTTCAAAGGCTTCATTATTTACTGGTACATCTACTCTCAAAACATCTTTCTCATAATTTGGTTCTGATGCTCCCCATCTATCATGCTCTAAATTAAAAGCAATTGTCCATTTTTCAACATTAGGAATGGCATACAATTGATATTTTCCTTTTTTTAATAATTGGTCACTTATTTTAATATCATTTTCTGCATTAAAAACTGTGGCTTCATTGGCTCCCATTCGCCAATAATTTCCAAAAACTTGAAGTGGACTTTGTGATTCGTTACCAAAAATTAGTCTTCCTTTTTTGGATGGTTGACAATAAGTAATGGAGAATTTAAATTCATCATTATTATAAACTAATGTGGCCTCAGGACTATATTTCTTGGTGTTTTTTTTCAATATTGGTAGTGCAATAGCAATTAAAATCACCAAACCAAATAGAATAAATAATGTCTTTTTCATAGATTAAGGGAGGTAGATTGTCAGTGAAAATAATAGCTTAAAACCAATATTCATAATTATTAATCACTTTCATTATTTTTAGGTGGAATATTGTTATTGTTATCTTCAATTTTCCAAAACTCAATAGGGTAATCTTCATCAGGCAATTCAAAATTATCATTTTCAGGTCCTTCATTTTTGTAAAAAAAAGAAAGAATAAGTCCACTTAAAGCTCCTGTAAAATGTCCTTCGAAAGAAATTGTATAATCTATTGGTAAAACGCCCCAAACCATACTTCCATAAATAAAAACAACCAATAAAGAGATAATAGATAAACTTTTATTTTTACGAAAAATACCGCTAAAAAATAAAAATGAGGCTAGGCCATAAATTATTCCACTAGCTCCAATATGATAATTTGGACGCCCCAAACACCATAACCAAATACCGCTCAAGATATATATCCAAAACCATATTTTTGTTGCAATTTTATCATAAAAATAATATAAAGAAAAACTTAAAATAAAATAGGAAATAGAATTATTAATTAAATGACTCCAATCACCATGAATAAATGGATAGAGAATGATTCCTTGTAATCCATCGATTGTTCTAGGCTTTATGCCATATTCACCAAAATTTATCCCAAAATAAGATTCAATTATTTTAACCAACCAAAAAATAGTTAATAAAATAAAAGGATGCTTTAGGCTTTTAAATATTTTAGTCTTTTCCTGATTTTGCAATTGAATTTTTGTTTGGAAAGGTAATTATTAAAGAATTTAATTGTTTTTTTACGGTCTTAAAATGTATTAATTCATTAAGTCTAATCTAAAAACCTAATTTAAAATGCTGAAAATTGATATGCATTCGCATATTTTGCCAGATAAATTGCCTCGATTTGCCGATAAATTTGGTTATGGCGATTTTATTGAAATTGTTCATCATAAACCCGGTTATGCCAAAATGATGAAAGGCGAAAAGTTTTTTAGGGAAATTAAAGAAAACTGCTGGGATAACGAAGTTAGAATAAAAGAGTATAAAGAACACGGTGTTCAAGTTCAAGTTGTTTGCACAGTTCCAGTTATGTTTAGTTATTGGGCAAAACCAAAAGATACGCTTGAACTTTCTATGTTTTTGAACGACCATATAGCTGAAATTCAAAATAACTATCCAAAAAATGTTGTATCGTTGGCTACCATACCTATGCAAGATAGTAAATTGGCTGTGAAAGAGTTAGAAAGATGCAAAAATGAACTGAAAATTCCAGGCATTCAAATTGGTTCAAATATTAATGATTTAAACCTAAACGAAGAACAATTTTTTCCAATTTACGAAGCCTGTGAAGCTTTAAATATAGCCATTATGGTTCATCCATGGAATATGATGGGGTTTGATAGAATTCAAAAATATTGGCTTCCTTGGCTGGTTGGAATGCCTGCTGAAACAACAAGAGCGATTTGCTCAATGATTTTTGGTGGTGTTTTTGAAAAATTCCCGAAACTGAGAGTTAATTTTTCTCACGCTGGAGGTTCATTTTTTGGAACAATTGGGCGAATTGAACATGGTTATAATTGTCGACCTGATTTAGTAGCTATTGATAATAAAATAAATCCTAGAGAGTATTTAGGGAAATTTTGGATTGATAGTATTACACACGATTCTCAAATGCTGAAATATATTATTGATTTGATCGGCACTGAAAAAATTTCTTTTGGAACAGATTATCCATTTCCATTAGGCGATTTGGAATTTGGGAAGTTTTTAAACGAAATTGATTTAAGCGAATCCGATAAGCAAAACATTTTTTATAAGTCAACTCTTAATTGGCTAGATAAAAAAGAAAGTGATTTTATATAAAAAAAGGCTTCGGATTACCGAAGCCTTTTTCATTTTAAGCTATTACTTTTCTTGGACGACCTCTTCCTCTTTTAGGTTTAAGTGCGTCTTCTTCCATTTTCTTTAATTTAAGCTCAAGTGCTTTTTTAGCTGCTTTTTCTTCAGCTTTTTTATCAATTGCAATTTGTGCTTTTGTTCTTCTTTTTCTACCTTGAAAAACAATTCCATTTTTTTCTAACTCTTTTTGAGCAGCTATTTCCTCAGGAGTTTTAATTTTATTAACACTACGTGTGTTACCAAAGATTTCTAAAGACTTTTTATTGTAAGCTTCTGCTGCTTGTTCTGCTGTGTCAAATAATCCAATCGTAATTCTTTCTTTTTGGTTATAAATAATCGCAGCGTATTTGTTTTTATATTTAGTTACACCTCTGTAACCGATTTTATTTTCAACCTTTTTGGTGTTTCTAACAACATGTGATCTAACAGCCCAAGTAAGGTTATCTAAAACGCAATTTAAATTATTTCCATCTTTTATTAAGCAGAATAATTTTTCTTTGCTTTGCGGTTTTTCAATAAATTGCTCAGCAACTAGTTTGTGTAAATAAATAGTTTCGCATTTGTAAGTGTTGTCGGGTTGTTTCCAGTTTTTTTGAAAGAAGGCATAACCACTTGAATGCAGTCTTAAATTTTTGATAAAGTCAAGTTTCTGTAAGTATTTATTGTTTGTTAAGTACTCAAATACATGAGCATCAACAACTGCATACTTATCAGCATTCTTCATTGGCAATTTGTAAGTCATTTTCTTTGAATTAAATTGTTAAGTAAAAAATCCTATTTCCGCGACTAAGTTATAAAAAAATAACATTGACTTAGAAATTTTTAATTAAATAAACACTAATGAGATATTATCTTCGTTTGAAAAGGTCGATATAAATCGGCAAATGATCACTAAAGCCTCCATTAAATCTGAAGCCAATGTAGGTCCTGTAAGGCTTTTCGCCTAAAAATGTATCATCAGGTTCTAATAAAAAGGAAGCTCGAAAAATATTGGCTTGAAAATTTTTTATCTGTACTTTTTGAAAATTTTCGTTCAAAAGATTTTTTGAAACGATAAACATATCTAGTATTCCCCACTTATCTTGAAACTTATGAGAGCCTTCAATATGCATTTTCTCATACATTAAATTTACTAAGTTCAAATTGGTGTCTAATAAAGTCTCTTTGCTAGTTGCTTTTAAATATTCATTTAAGCTTACATTATCAGGTTCATCATTAAAATCACCCATTATAATTATGTTTGCGTCATTATTTTTTATGAATATTGAATCAACTTTTTGACGCAATTTTTTAGCTGCAATAATTCTACCTTCTTCTGATTCTAACATTCCACCCCATCGCGATGGCCAGTGATTAACGAATATATGAAGGGTGTCAGAATCTAAAGCTAAACCTTTTACATATAAAATATCACGAGTTTTTCTAGTAGTATCATTTGGAAATGATACGTTAATGGCCTCGTGTAATAATGGTTTAAATTTTTCAGATCTATAAAGCAATGCAACATCAATCCCTCTATTGTCAGGCGACTCCTCATGAATAATATTAAACTTTTGGTTCTTTATTCCTGATTTTCCAATTAAATTTTCTAAAACATATCTATTTTCTATTTCACATAAGCCAACAATATCAACCGGCTCAAAACCACCTACTGCCGAAATTACTTTAGCAATGTTATTTTTTTTCTCTTCGAATCTTCCCCAAGACCAAAATCTTGTTCCTTTGGGTGTGTATTCATCGTCACGTTTTAATGAATCATCATATATATCAAAGTAGTTTTCAACATTGTAAAACATTATTCTTATTCCTTCATTTCCTCTTGGTGAATCATCAAAATTGGGAAATGGTTTATAATTAATCTCTGTTTCGTTCTGCCCTACTGCAAAACCAAAAAACAAACTAAGAATTAAAAAAAAAGTATATTTCATCAATTAATTCTGGCTTTAGCAAATCTAATGTTTCCACTTATATCCTTTAAAATCTCAATATCAATTAATGCGAAGCTTTTCATTAAGTTAATGATGTCAGTGGCTGATTGTTGGTTTATTTCAAAATAAAATAATCCATTTGGTTTTAGAAATTTTGAAAACTTGGAAATGATATTTCTATAAAAAATGAGATAATCTTCTTCATCTGAAAAAAGTGCCAGATGAGGCTCGAAATTTAAAACATTTGCCGACATATTCGATTTTTCTGAAGGTTTTATGTAAGGTGGATTGCTTACTATAAAATCGAACTCAATTTCTGAATTAAAAGTTGAAAATTCATCTTTTAGTATATCAAATTTTTGTAAACTAATTTCAACATTATTGTTAACTGAATTTTGACGAGCAATTTTCAAGGCTTTATCTGAAATATCAACCGCATAGGCCTTTAGCTTTTGATTTTTTAAACATAATGCAATTGGAATGCATCCAGAACCTGTTCCAATATCTATAAAACAAGCCTTTTTATTAGGATAATCTTTTAATATAAGTTCAACCAGTTCTTCTGTTTCTGGTCTTGGAATTAAAACATGTTCATTTACTTGAAATGAAAATCCATAAAAAATTGTTTTACCTATTATATATTGTAGTGGTTTATTCTTTTTAAGGTCTTTTACACAAAAATTGAATTTTAAAAGTTCCGATTCACTTACTTTTAAAGCTGGATTAATAGAAAATTGTATAAAACTTAATTGGAGGTAATTTTCCAATGCTATCTCAAAAAACAATTTAACCTCGTTTTCACTGTAAATATCTTTAAGTTCAGATTTGAAAAAATCGTAAATACTTTTAAGGCTATTTGAACTAATTTTCATAATTTATAAAAAAATATTACATAGATATTCAATATCTCTATATTTGTGCCTAATCATAAAGGTTAAAAGTATTTATGTACATCAAATCACGATTTCTAAATATCCATTTTTTTGCAATTATACTGCTAATTGGCGCTTCTGTTCCCTTCACTTCTTGCAATGTGAGTAAAAAGTATCAAGAAGTACCTGATGTTCATCCCCGACAAGCTGAAGCAATTGAAAAGCTAAATAAAATGCTTTTAGATGAAAGCGGAAGATCAATTGATGAGCGTCAAAAAGAGTTGGATGACATTAAATCTTGGAATTTAATTGACGGTGAATCTGCCGATTTAATATACAGAGTTCAACGAAAACTTACAGATGAATTTAATGCTCAAAAAGAAAAGGAAAAAGCACTTTTAGCCGCTGAAAACAAAGAAAAAAGCAATGCCATGAAAATGGATAATAGAAAAATAGTTGAGCGGAGTTTGTTGGAAAATTATTTTCGTGAAATCCAAGTTGCACCTAACCCAGAAAGATGCGACAAGTTAATTGCTGATGCTTTAAAAAGATTTTCATCAGATGACGTCCCGGTTTTAATTTTACTTTCCGAAGATGGAGGCGTTAAAGATTATGATCAACCGACCACCATTACCAATTATCTTCATTATTTAAAGGATAATAGAATAATAATTTCAGAGAGTGTTGAAAATGTAACTTATCAAGATTTTTTAAACAGAAGAAAAATCAATAATGCTGTTACCAATATTGAGTTTGATGAGAATTTTAAAATCAAAGAATTAGAGCTCATTAAAAAATAGGCATCGTTATTGTATTCAATAAAAACATCGAAAAAATTAAAACATGAAAAAAGTAATTTTCTTTATATTATTAATAACAACATTCAGTGCTTTTTCACAAGATGATTTAAGTCCCAAAAGAAAGGCTGCAATTGACTCGCTAGCATTAGAAAAAACAAGAGATTTAAGTAGATATATTTCAATAATTGGAAATAAATCAACCCCATTTTCCGAGGCAAATAGGGTAATTGATAGAGCATTAGAATTATTTGCAGAAGGCAGCGAAATTGGTGTTTCAACGCTTTACAGAAAAGAAATTAAAAATTATCCGATTAAAAAATATTTAGAGCGTTTAATGGCTCTAAACTATGATAAAGTTGAGATAAAATGGTACAATATTCAATACATCAGCGAGTTGCAAAAACAACCTGATGGAAAATATGTAGGTGTTATTACAATTTATCAAAGATTTGAAGGAACCACAAAAGAAGGATTAAAATATATTGATACTACCAAAAAAGACATAACTGTTTACGTTGAGAGAAAAGAAACTCAAATTGGTGGTAAATTAATCGGATTTTGGGATGTAATGTTGGGTGATATCAGAGTGAGCGAAACCTCTTTATGATTTTTTTAAAAAAAATACAATTCATTTTCTTACTCATTCTTTGCCAATTTGCTTTTGCTCAAAAAGACAAAGAAATTTATATTGACGCTAATGGCAGAATGTTTGCCGAAACAAAACAGATATCCCAATTTTTTAGTCGATTCAACAATAATGAAGACCTAAAAGGTGTTGCCTATAATGACACAAACAAAAGAAATAACAAACAAAGGGAATTATTTATTGCAGCTTTATTTAATGCGGAAAAATTTAAGCCTGAAAATTTAACTTCGCAAAAGTTTATTCAACAGGTTTGCAACAAAAAAACACCCCAATATTTACAATTTTTAAATGACGAATGGTTAGCCGAAGTGAAAGCAAATTTTGTTTATTACGGTGCTGAAAAAGAAATGACATTATTTTTTAAAATTGAAAAATCTGGCAAAGGAAGCAAATGGGTAATCAGAAATATTGTTTTTGACCCATTTTTAAAATTGTATGAAAATGAAATAGATACTTTTTCAAATTTTTTGCATCCCATGAGTCACGAATTAAGTTTTATGAATTTGAACAAAGAATTAAGTAAAAAAGAAAATTTAAAACCTTATTATCCAAAAGATCATAAAACAGATTTCTTGACTTTGATGAGCTACGAGCTAAAAAAAGGAAACTTAAAATTTCAAAGCGTAAATGATATTAAATTTCATATTTTCCAAATTAAAGATTGGTATTTTGAAATCACCTATTATAATAAAAGTGATAATAATCGTGGTTGGTTGATTAGTAACATTTTCGAAATTTCAGAGGCAGAAAAACCAAAACTGAAAACACAATTAACAGAGCAAACATTTTGAAAAAAATAATTCTCATATTAAGTTTTTTTCTCATTTATACAAATACTATAAATGCACAAGATAATGTCGAAAATTTGGATAATGATTCAAAACAAAAAAAGGCTGTCAAAGAATTAATATCTTATTTGGAGTTCATTCAGAATACCATTGGAGATTCTACAACAGCAAGACAAGAAAAAAACATTATAATTAAAGAAAGTTACTTAAAACTTTTCCAAAATGATAAAGTTCAAATTGAGGATGACTTAGATCCTGAAAGAGAATATAATATTCATAAAAATGTTCAAGGATATTTATTAGATATTGATTACTTTTTTAATAATGTTGAAATTAAAATAGATGTTATTGGAATAGAAAAAAACACGAATGAAAATGGAATTGAATTTTATAAAGTTACATGTTTAAGAAACCTAAAAGGGCGTAATCAAAAAGGTGAAGAAATAATTAACAATCAAAAAAGATACATTGAAATTAATTATGATTCGAAAAATGATATTTTAAAAATTGCTAGTATTTATACTAATCCTGGAAATAGAAAAAATCAATTATTAATTTGGTTTGACAACCTAAGTTTGGAATGGAAAAAAATTTTTAGCTCGGATATTAAAATAAATGAAAATTTAAATTTAAATAGTTTTTTTATCATTTTCCCAAATGAAAATCCAAATTCAAAAAATGTATACATAACACCTGCTGGTGATAGTTTAAACTTTAACAATGATATTTTTAAATCAAGCTTGTTACAACTTACACAAAAAATAGATTTAAAAATAAGCAGCTCCAAATTAACCAATATTGAAGCATTGTCAGAATTTAATAGTCTTGAAAATTTAGACTTGGCAAACAATTTTATTACCGACCTCTCTCCTATTAGACATCTAAGCGCCTTAAAAGTTCTTAACGTTAGCGCCAATCCAATTCATGAATTAGAGCCAATAAAATATTGTTTTGGATTAGAAGAACTCAATCTTAAAAAAACATTGTGCGGCCAGCAATTAGAATTTATAAGTCAATTTGGAAAATTAAAGAAACTTGAACTAGCTCAAATTGGTGGTCAATTATCATTGGAGTCGCTTCAAACATTAAATAACTTAAATTATTTGGATGTCTCTAACAATCAAGTTAAAAATTTTAATGTTTCCGCATTACCGAAAAATCTCGACTATTTAGATTTAAGTAACTTATCTATAGCTGAATTAAATTTCGACTTTTTACCCAATAATTTAGAAATACTGAAACTTTCGGGAAATCCTATTCAATATCTACAAAATATAAAACGTTTACAAAAGCTTAGTTCATTATACATCAATAACACGCAAATTGAAAACATTCTAAATTTGGAAGAAATGCCCAACTTGAGTAAAGTTTATTGCGAAAACAGTCCATTGGCTAAAAAAAATAAAGAACTAAAAGAAAAATATCCTAAAATTTTATTTGTTCACGAAACTGCCAAATTAAATAGCTGGTGGAAAAACTTAGATGAAAATTTAAAATATCGCTTTAAAACAGACTTTGGCATTCCTCTAGATGCTACAAGCGAGCAACTTCACGAACTTATTTCAACAACAGAACTCAATCTAAATAATATTGAAAGCCTAAACAACATTAATCAAATATTAGTTTTTAGTAACCTAAAAAAATTAAACCTCAACAATACAGAAATTAATAACCTATTGCTTATCAATGAATTCAACGAATTAGAAGAGTTAAATATCTCTAATTGCCCAATTAAAAATCCAGAGGGCTTAAGTAAATTAAAAAATTTAAAAAAGCTTTATGTTAGTGGAAGCGAGATAAATAATTTGGATGAAATAGAAAAACTCATCAATTTAAATTATTTAAAAATTGATTCTGTATCTGTTAATAAAGAAGATATTCAAACCTACATTCTAAATAACCAAGATTGTAAAGTGATTTATAATTCCAACGATTTAAAAAAATGGTGGACAAATCTTGACCCAAAGTGGAAAGAAATAATTTTCAAGAACACCAAGTTGAGTGGAAAAAATAATGATGAATTGCATGAAATTGAAAAGATATATAAACTTGAAATAAGCGATTTAAATAACCAAGTTTTTACACAAATAGATTTAGAACCTCTAAAAATATTATTCAATCTTAACGAATTAATATTACCAAATCAAAACATATCAGAATTAAAAAATGTTGAAAAACTTAAAAGTTTACGATATCTCGATTTAAGTCAAAATCCTATTTCAGATTTGGAGACATTGTTTAAATTAAAAAATATTGAAACATTAATTTTAAGAAACTGCCCAATTATTAGCACTGAAGGATTTGAATTCTTGGCTAATTTGAAAAATTTGGATATTTCAGGGACAAAAATTTCGAAAATTAAACACTTTTATACATTAGAAAAGTTGGAAAGCCTTGATATTTCCAACACCAAAATAAAAGCAATTAATATGTTAGAGGAAAATAAAAATCTTAAAAAACTAACATGCTTTAATACTGCTCTCAATATTAAAAAGGTAAAAAAGTTTCAAGAAATAGCCAAAAACTGCGAAATCGTATATTATTAGATTTAGACAAGTCTATATTAAAATTCAATTAACACTTTAAACAATTAATGGAATTTTTTATTTAATTTGTAAGAAGCAACAGATTAAATTTGAAACGATTAATACTAATAATCTACTTTTTACTCTTGGGCCAACTTAGTTATGCTACGCATTTAGTTGGAGGTGATATTAGTTATAAATGTTTAGGTAATGATAATTATGAAATTACTTTAGTCATTTATCGTGATTGCTTTGGTGGTCAGGCGCCATTTGATAACCCAGCTTTTATCTTTATTTACGATAATTTTGGAAATAAAATTGATAAAATGACTGCCACTGTTTCAGTGCCGCAGCCACTGCCATCTTATATCAATTCAACTTGTTTCACACCACCTAGTAATGTTTGCACTGAATATGCAACTTACATATTAACAGCTAATTTACCCCCAATAGCCGGTGGCTACAATATTATTTATCAGCGTTGTTGCAGAAATAATACCATCAGCAATTTAGTATCTCCAGGCGACCAAGGTTCAACCTACATTGCCCATATCCCATCCTCCAATTTAGCTACTTGTAATAATAGTCCAAAATTCACTAATCTTCCACCTATGTTTTTGTGTGCAGGAAAACCACTTTATTTTGATCATTCTGCTATTGATTTAGATGGGGATTCGTTGGTTTATTCATTATGCAATCCACTATTAGGTGCATCACCAGATTGTCCTATTCCGGGAAATGGTGGAGGTCAAGGTTGCAATCTTGCTGATGGTGGGAGTCCAGATCCTCCATACACAAGTGTTAATTATGTAGCTGCTTACAATTCTGCAGTCCCTATGAATGCAAATCCAGCTTTATCAGTTAATCCAATAACAGGACTTTTAACAGGCACACCAGTTCAAGTTGGACAATGGGTTATTGGAATTTGCGTGAGCGAATATAGAAATGGAGTTTTATTGGCAACCTACACTAGAGATTTTCAATTTAATGTGCTAAATTGTCCTTTGGTTGTTGATTCTGAGTTTCCACCACAATTAGAATTTTGTTCTGGTTATACCATTAATTTTTCAAATTTAAGTTTCAATGCAACAGTATTTCATTGGGATTTTGGAGTTCCAAGTTTAACCAATGATACTTCAAACTTACCTAATCCAACCTACACATTCCCTGGGCCAGGATCATATATTGTAACTTTAACTGCCTTCAATCCTACTACATTTTGTACAGATATCCAAACCCAAACTTATGTTATAAAACCCTTGTTGGAACCTAGTTTAACTAGACCTCCTGAACAGTGTTTGACCGGAAATTCATTTGATTTTCAAGCAGGAGGGATTTTTCAAAACTATGCAACTTTTAATTGGCAGTTTGGAAATGCTTCTCCTAGTTCAAGCACCTTACAAAATCCTCAAAATATTCGATTTAATGTATCTGGAAAAAGGCCCATAAAGTTAATTATCAGTCAGGATGGATGTTCCAAAGAAATACTTGATACAGTTGATGTTATACCTGATGCTGTTGCCAATTTTACTTCACTGCAGCAATTTTGCAAGGGATTTGTCATCAACTTTGATAACATTTCTCAAAATGCAAACAATTACTTTTGGGATTTTGGAATTAATGGTATTTCTACAGATACCTCTTATTTGTTCAGTCCAACTTTTACCTATCCAGATTCCGGCATATTTAACATAACTCTGGTAGCCTCCGGATCAACTTGCGTTGATACATTAAAAAAGGATTTTTACATATATCCATTACTTGAAGCCGAAATTTTTCCTATCGATTCACACTATTGTTTGTCCGATCACAATATAGGATTGTTAGCTACTGGCGTCACCAATGGAAGTGCCAACTATATTTGGTTATTAAATGGAACTAATGGCACCGAGGTTATAAATTTTGATCGTGTAACAGGAATAAAATTTGACTCTCCTGGAGTAAAAAATTTAGGTGTCGTTTTCACAGAATTTGGATGTTATGATACAACATTTGTGAATGTTGAAATATTTACTGATCCTACCGCTAGTTTTACAGCAGAAAATTTAATTGGTTGCAGCCCTTTAACAGTTGAATTTAGTTCGGTATTAAATAGTGAAACACCTTTCTATCTCAATTGGAATTTTGGAGATGGTGGTAGTTCAACTGATTCATTCCCAAGTCATACCTATTTAAATCCTGGATCCTACTCTGTTATATTTACCGCTGAAACTAAAGAAGGTTGTAAGAAAAAAATAACCCAAAAAGAAGATTTATTAGTAAACGTTCAACCAACTCCAAATGCTGGTTTTTCAGCCGATGATAGCAATTTAGACTTGTTCAACCCTAGTTTAACCATAACAAATGGTTCAGCTGGCGGAACATCTTGGTTTTACACTTTAAGTGATGGAAGTACCTACAATCAATTCGACTTTACACACACTTTTCAAGATTCAGGGACTTATGAAATAATTCAAATTGTATCAAACGAATATGGTTGTGCTGATACAAGTATACTTTCAGTAAGAGTAAAACCTGTTTTTGCCATGTTCATACCTAATACGTTTACTCCAAATGGTGATGATTTAAATGAAATTTTTGCTCCAAAATTTATTGGTGTTTCCAAATATAGAATGCAAATATTTAATCGTTGGGGCGAAATGATTTTTGAAACAACGAATGGTGAATATGGTTGGGATGGCACTTATAAAGGTGATATGTCTCAAATTGGTGTTTACACATACAAAATAGAAGTAAGAACAGTGCTTCGTAAAACAGAATATTACTATGGACATATTAACTTACTAAAGTTTTAATTAATAAAAATTAATAAATTGTTGATATATTTCACAAAAAGTCCATAATTCTTACTGCAAGAAAAAACCAAATAGCCACCAAATACGTTAATTTAGCGGAGTTTTAATAATTGTATTAAACAAATTTGCTAAATGAAAATGAATAAATCTTTATCTTTTATTATCTGCGTATTATATATTATTTTATTTCCAGCAAAGTTATTTTCTACGAACTATGATTACGTTTCAGGTTTACCAAATAATGTAAATAGTTACAATCCTGTTCCAGTAGATTTTACAAATCCTAATGACACATTTTTTTTCCCGACTAGTCCAGGCAACTTTGGTGGCACAATAAATATTTCAGGTACAGTAATAGTTGAATTAGGTGTTACTTGGCAGATTACCACTGCTGGTACTTTTAATGCAGAAAATGTAATTGTAGAAGGAAGTTTTGATTTAAGGGGTAACCATACAATCAATAATTTAATTGTTAATTCAGGAGGAAACTTTCAGCTTAGAAGAACTGGAACTATTCAAAATTTTACAGTTAATTCAGGAGGAATTTATCAGCATGTAGTAGTGAGTAGTACATTAAATGGATTAGATAGTGATTTTCCAGGTACCCTTTCTAGAACATTAGGAGCCACAAGTACAGTGCAAATAAGAAGGTGGTCAAATAACGGCCCCAACCCTGTTCCTTTGCCTAGTTTGGTTTATGGAAATCTTACAATAAATTTATTAAGTAATTCTATTTCTGGCGACTGGCAATTAAATGAATGCATACAAGGTGTTACAAATTTAACCATAAGTAATGATCAAAACAATAACATCATATTATCAGATAGTGATTACAATTTAACTATTTCAGGTAATTTAAGTGTTGGAATAAATGGAAGTTTAGATTTCAATAACGCTACTACCTCTGGTTTAAATTTAGTCTTAAATATTACTGGAAATGCCTCTATTTCAAATGGCGGAGGCTTTGTTTTAAGTAATCCAAATTCTACTTTAACTATTAACTTTAATAATACTGCTGGCAATCAAACCTTAACTTCTTCATCAGCATTTGTTACTAATAACATTAATTTTAATGTTAATAAAACCGCTTCAAGAACATTATCTTTAATCAATAACCTTAACTTATCATCCAGCACTACTTTTCATTTAATTACAGGAACTCTTATAATGAACGCAACTGCCTTTTTCGAAGGAGATGGAGAATTTGTTTGTGATTCTTTAACTACAATTGCTATAAGACATCCTGATGGAATTGATTCTACAAAAGCTAGCGGAAACTTTAGAAACGATATTATTGACATCCATCCTTACACAAACTTTACATTTAGCGGCACTACTGGTAACTTATTAATGGGCACAGGCATGCCTGCAGAAGTAAGAAATTTAGCTTTTAGCCCTACTTCTTTGGCTAATAATTTTGTAATAGCTAAAGACTTAATCGTTCATGGAACTTTTAACATGACCTCTACCCTTTCTACAATTGATGTTAATCCTGGAGTTTCTTTAACTGTTGAAGGAACCATGACTATAAGAAATTCAGGAGGTTTAGAACTTTTATCAGATGGTGTTAATGCCAATAATACTGCAATGCTCATAAATACAGGAAGTATTAGTTATAATGCTGGTAGCAGTGGTTCTATTCTAATTAATAGATTTTTGACTGGAAGTGGTGGAGCAACTCCTGATGGTAAAGGTTGGTACATATCTTCTCCACTGCAAACAACAAGTAGTGCGGCTTTTGATGCCGCAAGTGGAAATAGATTTTTCTTTTGGGATGCAGCAAATACTGTTTGGACAGAAATAACAGATAATGCTACAAATTTAACTGTAGGAAGAGGTTATGCGCTTAGAACTGGAAGCGATGATACTTATCAATTTAATGGAAGTGTAAACACAGGAACCATTAATTTTCCAATTATCTCAAGTGGTAATAAATTTAACTTAATAGGTAATCCTTACCCATGCACTATTGATTGGGGCGAGGACGGAGATCATTTTTTTACATCTAATAATATCAGTCCTACAATTTATTTTGTTGATGGCGAAAATCCACCTAACTATTTTCCATATAATAGAAATGGCGGAGTTGGTTCTGGTTCAAGATTTATTGCACCGCATCAAGCCTTTTGGGTAAGAGTTATGGATTCCCCTGCTTCCTTAAGTTGCAACAATAATGTTAAAGTGACCCAAAAAACCAATTTGCTTAAACCTAATTCATTTGAAAAATATAAATTGACTTTAAAAGCCATTAAAGACTCACACTCAGATTTATTATTTATAAATTTTGATGAAAGAGCTTCTGATAATTATGATGAGTTTGACAGTGAAAAGATGTTTTCAACCTCTACTTTAATTCCATCAATTTACGCCAGTATGTTTGGTGAAAAGTTATGCATCAATACCTTCAATACTCAAACTAAAAAAATTTCTATTCCCATTGGTTTAAAAACAAGTAGTGGAACAATTTCATTAAGTATAGATAAATTCGAAAATTTTCCTGCTGGAACGAAAGTGTTTATTGAAGATTTATTTACCAATCAAATGCAAGAATTTGTTGGTACTTATAGTTTTAATACAACTGATATTGATGAAGATTTTAGATTGAAATTACATTTTGAAATAGCCAATACCCCAACCAATTTAAATGAAGTTTCGGAAAATGAATCTGTTTTGTATCATACAGGAAAAACAATTTTTTACAACAACAAAACCAATGCTAAATCAAACTTATTAATTTATGATTTAAAAGGAAGTCTGGTTCATTCTGTAAACAATTTAAATGTAGGAAATAATACAATTCAATTAGATTTAAATTCAGGTATGTATTTAATTCAATGTATTGAAAATGAAAAAATAAGAACACTGAAAATTGTTATACCGTAAGCACGTCTTTAATTTTAAATAGTATTGTCTTAAACGGCTTTTGTAACGATATTATACTAAAAATTCTTAGACTGCTTAATAAATACATTTGTTATTATTTAAACCTTTCGTATTCTTCTAAGTATTTTTCGTTGCGTCTTGAGTTTTTATCGCTAGCATTAAAAAAGCGTTTTGGCCTGTCTTTTTTAACATAATCATTGTCATATTCTTCATAGCAAGCTTTAACAGCCATTGTAAGCTCATATTCATTGGCTGATTGAATAAAACTTTGAGGAAGATTACAAAAGTTTAAAAAGGCATCAAATTCTTCTGTTTTTAAATTTATAATATCAGCTTTTATATAAATATGAAAAAGCTCTTTTAACAAATCTCTTTTTTTCTCTTCGTTAATCATATATGCTACTGCTCTTTTCGACTTTTCAAACTTCGAAAATCTTTCATATAATGCCGTAATTGGACTACTAAATGCAGCAACTCCAGAAGTATGATAAGGAAAAACAAACTCCAATTTTTCAATGTCTTTTTTAATTTCATCTACATTTCGAACAGGAAATATATCTACCTGACTTAAATTTATTTCAAGTCTTTTTAGCGACACTTGAACAGTGTAAACATCTCTAAAAACAGAATCTTTAAAACACAATTTGCTTTGGGCATAACCATGCACAGAAAAAACAATTACATCATTTTTATTGGCTGAAATTTGGAAAGTGCCATCTATGTTGCCAAATGTTCCAACAGAATTTGTTTTGTTTAAAATCAACAAACTAACTCCCTGAGTTCTATTATCGGGATCAAACACTTTGCCTTTGATGGTAATTCTATTCGAAGTTTGACCCAAAACGGAAAATCCATGGATAATAAGTGCAATAAAAAATGTGGAGAGTAAAAACTTCAATTTTAATTTTGATTTCAGAAACGACAAATTAAAGATATTATGATTTAAATTCAATCTTTCCTTCAAAATTCCTTAATAATTAAGGTTTAATTATGCTTTTTTAGAAACCAAACAATTAAAAATCTTTTTGAAATTGTAAAAAATGCCCCCGATTTTGTCGTTTTTATCCACCATTAAAAAAATTACAAAAACTACTTTCGAAAAATAAACTAAGCCAGAAGTTTGATCGAAGTTTTTAAAACCAATATCAATTCCATTCATCAAAGCACTGAAATTAGAAAGGAAATTAATTTTCTATTTCCTGAAGCAATTGTGTTTATAGACATCAACGATTGTGATAAAATTTTGAAAGTAAAATCAACACCTGAAGTAATCGAAAAAATAGAAAACCTAATTATTTCAAAAGGTTACTTTTGCGAAGCTTTAGCAAATTAAAAAAATGGAAGAAATTGATTTTAAGGAACTAGCCAAACAATTATCATGTCCGGAAGGAGAATTTGGAATTGAAATTGGTCAAAGAATGCATGAAAACAATCGCGAAATGGTTTCAAATAGTATTGAATCATTACAATTAAAACCATCTGAAAAAATTTTAGAATTAGGCTTTGGTTCTGCTTTACATTTAAATTCAATTCTAGAAAAAGCAATTGATTTACAATATTTTGGAATAGAAATTTCAGCATTAATGTTGAACGAAGCCCAAAAAATTCATCAAAATTTTATGTTCCAAGAAAAGGCTAATTTTCAATTGTATGATGGTGAAAATATACCTTTTGAAGACCATTTTTTTGATAAAATAATGACTGTAAATACGCTTTATTTTTGGAAAAAACCTGAAAAAATTCTTGACGAACTTTTTAGAGTTTTAAAACCCAATGGACATTGTTCTATCTGTTTTGGTGATAAAAACTTTATGGAAAATTTGCCTTTTACAAAACATGGCTTTAACTTGTATCACAACGATTGGTTAATTGAAAAAGCAAAACTTTCAGGTTTTGAAAAAATTGAAATTAAAAATTGCAAAGATTCTATGAAAAATATGGAAGGCGAAAATTTTGAACGTCCGTTTTATATTCTTGTGTTAAGTAAATAAAAAATATGAAAAACGAATCTGTCGAACAATTTTTAGAAAAGCTAAATCACCCAATGCGCGCTGAAATTGACATGCTAAGAAAAATAATTTTTGAAAGTGTGGAGAACTTAAGCGAACATATAAAATGGAACGCTCCTAGTTTTTGTTGCAATGGTGACGATAGAATTACATTCAATTTTCCTCCAAAAAAAGATGCTATTTTAATTGTTTTTCATTGCGGTGCAAAAACAAAAATAAAACTCGAAAAACCACTCATTGAAAATGATTTTGGATTGCTAGAATGGAAAGGAAATGACCGAGCAATTTTAAAAATAAAAAGCAAAGACGATATTTTAAATCATCAAAAATCAATTGAAAATATGGTAAAAAATTGGATTTTAAATTCTTTCTAATTTAGTTATTCCACATATTTTCTTCCGTTTTCCTCCTATTGTCAGGTCTTTTGGTTTGCGGCATATCGCTTTGTGGTGTTTCAACTACCCAACCACTAAAATAACGCAGGGTTAAAAGTTGTTTTATACTAAAATTTTCAGCCGTGTTCATTGGATTTAAAACCTCATATTGAGCTGGAAGTTTCATGATATCTTCCATTTTAAAAATGGGTCCTAAATAAATTCTGCGTTGATTATTTACCATTTTTATGTACTTAATTAACACATATTTTACCTCCACAATTTGTCGTGACATGTTTCTATCAAATCTATGTTCTTGAATCAAATCAATTTGATAGGAGAAAGGTTCTATTTCATCGTTTGTGAAATTGCAAAAAGTTTCAGGGCAAATGGTTCTTTCAACCGTTTCTTTATTGGCAAGGGTTTTAGATTGAAAAGTTGTACCAAAATAAAAATGTTCCATAAACTCATGATAACTGCATTCTTTATCGAAATTGTAAGGAAAATAAGCTTTCAAATTTCCTTCGCAATAGGCTTTTAACAATTGCCTTGGCATTTGCGAAGCCGATGAATTACGTTTATCAGCTGCAAATTCGATGCGATAAACTTCGTAGTTGGAATAAACATTTGTTTGCGAATGGCCTAGTATTGAAACAATTAAAAGACCAAATAATAATAGATTTCTCATTGATTAGATAGTTTTAATTGTTTAGCGGCCTCGTATTTATTTTTGGGCTTTTGAGGCAAATATTCCAAATTGAAGGTTAAAATTTTGTCTTTAAAATTTTGAATGTTATTGGTTTCAAAAAAATCTGGTTTCAAAACACCTACTCTACCATCTTTTTTGGTCGCATAAATTTCAATTTCGTATTTGTTAAGCAATACAAATCTTTCTAGAAAATCTTCGGGATAATATTCAATAATTGAATTTAAATTTTTGTAAGAAACATATACCTTATCATCAACTTTGCTTCCATCAGGAAACTTAAAATCGGCCAGAATTTTAACCGCATTTGGGTCATCGATTACTCTGTCATAATTATAAATTCCTGGTTGACGAACATTAAAAGATTTAAAAATTCCTTCCGGTAATTCTTTCACCCAAGCCATTCTTTCAAAAACCATTGGATCTTCTGGATTGGAAGCTGGATCAATAGCTTTAATCATATCTGGTGAAGGTCTTCCACCCCATAAACTTTTATTATCAGCCTCATTTTTTTGACTGTTGTAACTAAAATCTTGTTGATTGCAGGCAAAACGTTCGAAATATTTGCCGCTTTCATTGAATTTATACATGCACAAATCAGGTAAATTTCTTTGCATTTTCATACGAATCTGCACTTCTTTATCACCTTTCATGGCTATTACTTTACCATTACATTCAGCGCGCCATTCAAACATTCCGGCAGATTCTAAAACCCTAAAATTTTTATCGCCTTTTGCTAAAAATCGGGTATTTAAATTACCAACAAAAAAGTCGAATTTCGAATGAAATTCACGGTATTTAATTTTTATTTGACCATTGCAACAATTAGGCACATCAAAGGCATCAGCGGGGATAATAATTACCGAACCTGAAGGATAATTAAAAGCATTGCAGCTATTACAATCATAATCGAAAATCACGAAAGGAATGTCGTTTTCTGTAATTTGCTGCTGGGCATTGACCCAAAAAGCAAAAAGAAAAATAATAGTTAGAAAAAATTTCATTTGGTTGAATATATAAAATAAAAGTAGCCATTATTTTTTCAAATAATGGCTACGAAAAAACAAAGAAATTAATTACTTATTTACTATAACTTTTTCAGTCATGATTTTATTAATTCCATCAAAAATTGAAATAAAATAATTTCCATTTGATAAGTCATTTAAACTAATTCTTGTGTTAGTATCGGTAATCTTTCCTTCACGAACATTTATACCACCTTCTGAAAACAAAACAAATCGATAATCACCTTCATTTGTTAAAACACTCTTTTCAATATTAACAAAATCATTAGCTAAAGTTGGATATACTTTGAATAAACTATTGACTTTAATTAATTCATTTGGATTATTTGATGTAGTAAAAGTTTCACAATAAACTTTTATATAAGCATTCTTTTTTTGATCAAAAGTCTCAAAGCAAATTGTATTATTTAATTGATTTTTGATTTCACTTTGCATGCTTTCCAGTTTCACAACCTTATCATTAAGAGTCCATCTACTATCATTTGTATTGTCGTTTGATGGACGAGGTGATGTTCCACAATCAAACTGACCAAGAGAAATACATGCTTTATATTCAAATTCACATTCAATATCATTTATTTCATAAACTATGCTATGACAATCAGTGTCATTTATAAATATACTATTTGAAGTTGAATTGTTGTTATCTACTGTCCAATTGATATCCGTTTGACCATTTATTCCTAATTCAATTGCATCACAATCGTTATTTACAACTTCAACTGGCTGACAGTTTGATTCGCAAGGAATTAAATGTGTTCTTTCATATGGTTTCAAGCTTGGTGATTCTTGAGGTTCAACATCATAATACTCTGTAACATTTATGGTTAAAGGTGTTAACACAACAATATCATCTGTTTGTTCTAAAATATGAGCTGGATAATCACATAAAGTGTCACCAACTTCTGTAGCCGCAGAATAGGGAAAGCCTAATCCGTTATATTCATGTTCAAAAATTGTAGGATTGTGTAACATTCTTCCTGTGAAAAGTAATTTAGTTTTATTAAAGTTATAGTTTAGACTATTTAAATTATGTCTTAAACCGACCATATACTCTTCAATAGGAGCTCTATTAAATGAAACAGAATTAAAATTTGTGCTTGAAGAATTATTTAGTTTTACTAAATTATTTGTAGATAAATTAAATTGAAATAAAGCCGGATAACCTTGAAAAATATTAGTTGCAGATTCTATATTATATTCAATGTTAACTATTTGATTATTATTTGGATCTAAAATTGAATTATAAAAAACTGTTTTTTGTGTTGGATGTGAAATTGTTATCATCGGTAAATTTTGAGATGTAGTATAATTAAATAAACTACTTAGATTTTCAGAAAGTAAGCTAATCTCACAATTTTCAAAATTATTGTTTGAACTATTTGTAAATTGCCCAGTCAATAATAATTTTCCATTATTTAATAATTCTAATTCTTCTAGTACTAAGGTGTTTCCACTTATATTTCTTTGAAGCTGAACATGCTTAAAACCGCTTGCTATAAAATCGGAACCAGTAAATTGTATTCTGCATTCTGTGAGAATATTCCCAAGATTTAAAAAACTTCTTGATAAAGTATAAACTTTATTTCCATCCACTACCATATCTTTTGCCTGATAATATAAGGCTGGATTTGAAATAATATCATAAGAAACATTATATATTAGTTGGGCACCTGCTACATCAATGTGTATAAGGTTTAATACTGACATTGCGCTCCAATCTGTAAAACCCGCAGGTCCAGGTGCGAATTTTAAACAATCACCATTAGTAAAAACAACCAAACATTTTTCACCTTGATCTTCCACTATTTCCATCCCATAATTCACCTGATGATGATTATAATTAATATCATTTGAGTTTCTTAAGAAAATTATATCGCCATACAAAATTTCATTCTCAACATCCATTAAAAATACGAATGGATCGTAAGTACTGTTTCTAGTTGTATAACCTTGAATAATATGCAAATCTGTGTCTGGAACTTTTATCGCATTTTCGAGTGTAGCTCCTTTTGATAATATATTACCACTAATTGATATTGCTCTATTGACAGATAAATCACTATTTAAAACATACAAAAATGCTCGTCTTTTATTTGGGTCAGGTGAAAAACCATATCCTTCAAAATGATTCGGAAAATACAATAATTTATCATCATTAAGTGGGACTATTGAGCCACTAACATGTGATGTAACTGAACTACCACCTCCAATACCATTTGGATAATTTACAATTTTCCTTGTTTGAGAATAGCCGCTAAATGTTAATAACAGCAAGGTGCAAAAAAACACCAATGATTTGATTTTTTTCATAACGTTTAAATTTTAGTTTAAACTAATTAACTATAAATTATATCTAGTATTAACTAAAACTTATTTAACGGTAATCTTATTTATTTAACGGAAAATTAAATGAATTTACATCAACTCACTCAACTCTAACCAACGAAGCGTTTTTTCTTCAATTTCAACACTTAAATTTCCCAAATCAGTGTAAAATTTTTCTAATTGTTTGTGGTCAATTTTTCCATCGCTGAGCTGACTTTCCATCTCTTTTTTCTTCTTTTCTAAAGCTGGTATTTCCTTTTCAAGCGTCTCAAATTCATACTTTTCTTTGAAACTTACTTTTCTTTTTTCAACTACTGGTTTTTGTACAATAACCTCTTGAACAACTTCAGCTTTTTTAGGCGTTTCTTTACTTTGTTTTTTCTCACGTTCTTTTTCGCGTTCTTCTTCTTTTACCATATCGCGGTAGTCAGAATAATTGCCCACAAAACCTTTTACTTCGCCATTTCCTTGAAAAATAAACAATTGATCGACCAATTTATCCATGAAATAACGATCGTGGGAAACAATAATTAAACAACCTTTAAATGCCACTAAAAAATCTTCTAACACATTTAAAGTCAATAAATCTAAATCGTTTGTTGGTTCATCTAAAATCAAAAAATTAGGATTTTTCATCAAAATGGTCAACAAATACAATCTTCTTTTTTCGCCACCGCTTAACGATGAAACATAATTGTATTGATTGGCAGGAGGAAACTGAAACAAAGTAAGCATTTGCGAAGCAGATACTTTGGTTTTGTCGCTTAGTTCAATCACATCGGCAATATCTTTTACAACTTCAATAACTCTTTTATCGTCTTTCAACACCATTCCCTGCTGCGAATAATAACCGAAAACTACCGTTTCGCCAACATTTACTTTTCCTGAATCTTCGCTTTCTAAACCTGCAATGATGTTTAAAAAAGTGGATTTCCCAATTCCGTTTTTACCTACTATTCCAATTCTTTCCCCAGTTTTAAAAACATAATCAAAACCTTTTAAAATAGGTAAATCGCCATAAGCTTTATACACTTTTTTCATTTCTAAAACCTTACCTCCCAGCCTACTCATTTTAACATCGAGGTTCAGTTCTACTTTTTCAATTTTTTTGGTGGCAATTTCCTGCAAATCATAAAAAGCATCCACTCTTGATTTGGACTTTACCGTTCTTGCTTTAGGCATTCTGCGAACCCAATCTAATTCTTTTTTGTAGAGGTTTTTGGCCTTTTCAATTTCTAACTTCTCGTTGTATTCGCGTTCCGATTTTTTCTCAATAAAATATTCGTAATTGCCTTTATAACGAAACAAATCACCTTTATCTAATTCTATAATTTCTTGACAAACTCTATCTAAAAAATAACGATCGTGCGTTACTAAAAACAAGGTAATATTTTCGCGAATTAAAAATCCTTCCAACCATTCAATCATATCTAAATCTAGGTGATTGGTAGGTTCATCCATTATCAAAAAATCAGGCTGATCTAATAAAATTCTGGCCAAAGCCACGCGTTTTTTTTGTCCACCCGACAATTCGCCTATTTTTTGGTTAAGGTTGTGAATATTAAATTTTCCTAGAATTTGGCTCACTTTTGCTTCGTAATCCCAAGCATTAAATTGTTCCATTTGTTCGTTCAAAAAACCTAACTTTTCTTGATTTTCTTCATTAGGATCAATTTCAAAAGCTTCTAGAATCAATTCATATTCTCTCACCACTTTCATCAATTCATTATCAGAACCCAACACACAATCTAAAACATTTTGATTTTCGTCAAACTCAGGTTCTTGGGGAAGAAATGCGGTTTTTAAGTCCTTTCTAAAAACTACTTTTCCAGCATCGGCCACATCTTTACCCATAATAATTTTTAGTAAAGTAGTTTTTCCGCTACCATTTCTGGCAACTAGACCCACTTTTTCTCCATGCCCAATTCCGAAAGAAATATTTTGAAACAAAATCCTTGTGCCATAGGTTTTTGTAAGATTTTCAACTGATAAAAGATTCATGCCGCGAAAGTAGTATTTATATCATTTTATGATAATGTTAAAAGAAAGAAATTACTGAGAAAATATTTTATTAAAAATGTAGAGTTTTCATTGTTGATCTTCATGAAGTTGAAAGTTGGGGAGTTGTACCATGAGGATTGTACCAAGTACCATGAAGGAAAGAGTTGAAAGTTGAGAAAGTCTTGAAAGAACAGAAATCATCGAATAAACGTAAAACCGTGGGCAGGCATGACGATACAGGTGGCGGCCATGTGGGAGCAAAGCAGGGTTTATTCAGCCTTTGTTCGCGATGAGGCTAGTGGGCAGATTATACCCGAATTAATCATTAGATTTCTAATGATTACAGCCGCAGGCGTATCGGGTTAATCCCGCATTAGTGATAATATTTTTTTAATTTGAATATGTTATAAATCACTAATGCGATTAAGCTTCTTAAAGCTTAATTCGGAAAAACGAAGGGCTTTTGTATCGTCTTGATTTTTGGTTCTTTTTATCAAGGAAAAAGAAAATCGAGGATTTTGCAAAACCTTAAATCATAAATCTTCGACCCACTATGGGGTCGTTAAATCTTATGCTGTTTATTTTTCTATAAACATATCATCCCGCTTGGATGAGGGTAAAAGCAGCATTGAGACAATGGATTTGAATATTGAGATTTTGATTTTTGATAAAATGAACATTTTGAAAAGAACAGAAATTAATCTGTTTTAAGAATCTGCAATTTGATATTTGTAATATGCTATTGTCTAAAAATATCCGCAAGTTTCGGGTTGTTTAAAATTTGCTGCACTTTAGCTTTGCTGAAATTTTAGAAATGAATCATTATCAAAAAATAGCGCAACTTATTCGGTTTTTAAATGCCAATTTTAAATCTCAGCCCGATTTGGAGCAAATGGCCGAAGAAGTAAACCTAAGTCCTTTCCATTTGCAGCGTTTATTTAAAGAATGGGCTGGGATAAGTCCCAAAAAGTTTGTGCAAATTTTAAGTGTGAATTATGCCAAAAATTTATTACGAAACAATCAATTATCGCTTTTTGATACTGCTTTTGAGACCGGATTGTCAGGAACCGGAAGATTGCACGATTTGTTTGTGAACATAGAAGCTATGACACCTGGCGAATTTAAAAATGAAGCTGAAAATTTATTGATTGATTATTGTTTTTCGTCCAATCATTTTGGTGATTATATTATGGCTTCTACTGCAAAAGGTATAGCATATTTAGCTTTTTTTGAAGATAAAAAATTGGCTTTGCAAAATCTCTACAATTATTTTCCAAAGGCTAAATTTAGGGAACAAGAAAACGAATTTCATCAATCTATTATTCATTTTTTTCGATTTGAAAAAAGCAGTCAAGAAATTAAGCTTCATTTAAAAGGAACACCTTTTCAACTCAAAGTTTGGGAAGCATTGTTAAAAATTCCGAGTGGAAAATTGAGTACATATTCTGAAATTTCAGAAAAAATAGAAAACAAAAATGCACAAAGAGCTGTTGGTTCAGCTATTGGAAGCAATCCTGTTGCCTATTTAATTCCTTGCCATAGAGTTATTTTATCGACTGGAAGTTTCGGAAATTATATGTGGGGAACAGAAAGAAAAAAAGCCATTTTAACCTGGGAATTAGCGCAACATGCAGATCAATCTATTTGAAAAATCGAATTCAGAAAATGAAAATTTACTGCCGTTTGATGGTGTTTTAAAATATTTTGGTGTTTGTTTTAATGCTGCAGAAAATGAATATTATTTTAATCGTTTAATGACGGAAATAAATTGGAAAAACGATGAAGCTTTTATTTTTGGGAAACATTATATAACCGATAGAAAAGTTGCTTGGTATGCCGAAAAACCCATTTCATATACTTATTCTCGTAAAACAAAAACATCTGAAATTTTCACACCCCTGTTATTAGAACTGAAGCAGAAAATTGAGGAGATTACTGGTTTAACATTTAATTCCTGCTTACTAAATCTTTACCACAATGGAAATGAAGGAATGGCTTGGCATAGCGATGACGAAAAGGAACTTGCCAAACACTATGGTATAGTTTCCTTAAGTTTTGGTGCCGAAAGAAAATTTTCCATAAAACACAAAACAAAAGGAATTAAAAAAGACATATTACTTGAAAATGGAAGCCTTTTATTAATGGCTAAAGAAATGCAAGATTTTTGGCTACACCGACTGCCAATCACTAAGAAAATTTCAAAACCAAGAATTAACCTGACGTTTAGATTAATGAAATGATTTTTTTTGCTAAAATCAATAACTCAAACTAAGTTTACAATGAGTTAAAACCAAAATATGACTAATGAAGAAAGATTAGAGTATTGTAAAGTTTGTCTTAATAGAAAAGCAACTATAAAAAAAGGAATGTTCTGCAATCTAACAAATGATTATCCGAGTTTCACAGATAAATGCGAAAGTTATGATTTGGATTTGGACGAATTGGAAAAACAAAGAAAACTAGAATTTGAAAAGCAGAACCAAATCAATTTATCAGCTATCGCAAATTTTAAAAACCGAAAAGAAGTTGGAAAGACTATCATTTTTATTTCTTTGGTACTTTTAATCCCAAATATTAGCTCTCTTCAAGAAATTAGATTTTCTTATTTGCCGCTAGGTAGCTTAATTTATGGAATCTTTGAGCTTTTAAATGGAATTAGGAAAGAAAATGAATTCAAAAAATTACACATAGAAACTAAAACTAATTCCTAAACCAACTTTCTCAACCTTCAACTAAAAAACTAATAATCATACCAACTGCGTCTTCTCGAAAGTTTTAAGTCTTGAAGAATAGACGATTTTACATTAATAGTTAAAGTGTAGCTTCTATTAAAACCAAAAGGAACCCAATCGAATCGCATTTCCCAGCAATGTAAATCGCGATAAATATTTAAAGCAGTATTGGTTACCTTTTTAGTTTGAATATCGAAACCAGTATTAAAACCAATTTTCCAATATTTAGTCAAATTAAAATCTCCGTTAACTTGTAAGTTTTGAATAATCAATTGATTATAAAGAGATTTTGTGGTATCTAAATTGATGGATTTATTGTAGCTTAAAGTGTAATTCAAGTTTAAGGTCCAAGGAATATTAAAATCAACATAATAATTGGGGTTGTTCCTAATCATATCCAATTCTTCTTCTGTAACCAATTCTGTTTTAATTTCTTCTTTTGGAGTTATTTTTTGCTTGGAACGAGCACTAAATGAAAATGCAATATTAGCATTGGTAATATCTCCTAATTTATTTTGCGAAAATTGATATTCATCTATTCTTCTTCGCTTTTGAGCATCAACTTTGTATGGATTTATAATCGCATTGGCCACGATGCTCAAATTTTTAAATAATATAGTTCTAGCTGAAACTCTAAAATCATTTAACTGAAATGAATCTTTTAAGAAGTTATATTCATTGCTGATATCAAAATTTTCGAAAATTTTAATTTTTTTGAATCCATTACCAATTGTATCATTATCATCTTTCACTTTCATCTCAAGGTTATTAATTAAATTAAACCTCAAATTACCTTGTTGGCCTACACTTGGTGCGCCAAAAGGGCTTATTTCATAAGGTGAATAAGATATTTCACGTTGATCAACACCATAATTTCCTTTTACCAAAGTGCTAAAATCTGGTTTTAAAACGAAGCCAATTGTTGGAGTTATGACATGTCGAATAGCAGAAATTTTTCCTTTTTTAAAAGCATACATTCCATAAATTTTGGTTGATAAATTCATGTTAAAATCAGCTTCATTTTTCACATCAAAACCGCCAATGGTATCTGTTTTAGTTGAATTAGTTTCTGCATCATAACTTTTTTCAATGGTTTTAAAATACCATTTCGAGCGAAAATTTAAAGATGGTGCAAAAGAAAAATATTTTAAAACTTGAGATGAAAAAGTAATAGGAATAAAATGCTGAACACCATTTTGCATTCTTTGAATAGCCTCTCTTTTAAACAATAAAGAATCTGCTATGGTTAAATCGTTTCTAAAATCGCCCGTATAACTCAAACCTATTTTCTGATGAGCTTTTGGACTACCCACTTGAGTTTTACCTTTAAATGGAAACCAACGATTCATTATCACATTTACCTGAGGCAATGTTAAGGACTGGCTTTTAGTTGTTGTATTTTGACTTTGACGAGCACTAGCATTGATAATGAAAGGGGAATTGTCGAACGATTTGGTGTAATTTATACTCGATTGAAAGGTGTTAGTTACAAACTGATTGGTATTTAGGTTATTTAATTGATTAAAATTTCTTGAATTAAAGTTAACGTCAGCCGAAAAGTTTTGTGTTGGATGTGCTTTAAAATCTTGCTTATGAGTCCATCTAAAAGAATAAGTTTCATTTTCAGAAAAGTTATAATCTTGGAAACCTTGTTTGAAGTTAGAATAATTTACACCAACTAGTCCCGAAAACTTATATCTCACTTTATAATTACTTGCTACTCCTAACCCATAACTACCTTTTGAATAGATATCGCCTAAAATAGCCAAATCAACAAAATCGCCCAAGCCCATGTAATAACCGCCATTTCGTAATGAAAAACCCAAACCTGGCGACTCACCAAATTCAGGAAAAATAATTCCATTTGCTCTGCCTTTTTTATTAGGAAAGTATCCAAATGGCAAAACTAAAGGAGTTGGAATACCATCGAACGATAAATATGCAGGACCTGTTACAATTTTATCATCACTTATAAATTTAAGTTTAGAGGCATGAATATGAAAATGCGGATTAGGATTATTGCAAGTTGTATATTTTCCATTTTTGATAAACATAATGGAATCATTTTCTCTTTTTACTACTTCACCATGAATATAACTTTCGCCTTCATTGGTTAAAATTTCTTTTATTAAACCCTTTTTACTGTTCATATTATAAACCATAGATTGGGCTTTGTATTCTTGTTGATCGTCTTTAAAAACAGGCGTTTCAATTAATTTGCCTGTTGAATCTGTAATTCCATTTGAATAAACATTTCCATTTTCCATGTTTATTTGAATTTGGGCAGACTGCAAATTCATTTTTTCATATTTAACATCTGCTTTTCCATATAAAAAAAGCAATTGTTTTTTTAAATCAATGGTTATAGAATCTTCTGCCTGATAATCAACTTTTGCATCTAAAACACTTGATTCTTTCTTATTAATAGGTTTTATGGTGTCAACTTTGGTAGAATCTGCATTGATAACTTTATTTGAATCAATTTTCTCAACAATCTTATTACCCATCAATAGGTTCTTGTTTTCCCCTTCTTGCCCCAATAATTGGTTACAAGAAAACAAAATAAATAAAGCAATTAACAACCAAGCTTTAATAAATAATACTTTATAACAGTCTGCTAGCAAAAATGGTCTTAATTTTGTAATCAGTTCGAAAAAACAAGTCGGCAAAACTATAAAATTTAAAATCGTGATGTTACAACTGAATATAAGAAAGCTTAAAATCGCCATTTATTTTTTCTCTAACTATTTTTTGGCTTTATTTATTTTACTCATTTCCACATCATTTGTGCCAAAAGTTCATCCTTTTGGGATAAAAAGAGTAGTCATTGATGCTGGGCATGGTGGTCACGACTCAGGCTGTTTGGGCGCTTCATCTAAAGAAAAAGATGTTGCATTGGCAATATCATTGGGCTTAGGTAAACACATTGAACAAACTTTTAAAGATGTAAAAGTTGTTTACACTCGTGATAAAGATTTTTTTGTAAGCCTACACAACCGGGCAAAAATTGCAAATGAAAATAATGCAGATTTATTTATTTGTATTCACTGCAATTCGGGCCAACCAAAAGCTATGGGTGCTGAAACTTATGTAATGGGTTTGCATAAAACAAAAGAAAATTTAGAAGTTGCAAAACGTGAAAACGAAGCCATTTTATTGGAAGATGATTACAAAAAAAATTATGAAGGCTTTGATCCAAGTTCAGATGAAGCACATATTATATTTTCAATGTTTCAAAGTGCATTTTTAGATCAAAGTGTTAATGTTGCCTCAAAAATTCAAAAACACATTACTGCAAAAGCCAGCAGAAAAGACAGAGGTGTAAAACAAGCTGGTTTTTTGGTACTTTACAAAACTTCATGTCCGTCAGTATTAATAGAAACTGGTTTTTTAACCAATCGCGAAGAAGAAATTTTTCTTAAGAATCCTCAGAATCAAAAAATAATGTCAAGTGCTATTTTCGAAGCATTCAAGGAATATAAAAATGAAGTAGAAAAAAAGCCAATACCCATTTCAAATGCATTTGATAAAGCTGAAAAAAAAGAGGAGGAAGCACCTTTAGAAAAAGTTAATACAGAAACAATACATTCAAGTTCAATTATTTTTAAAGTTCAATTAGCCACATCACCAAAAAAATTGGATACAAGCTCGTCTGAATTTTCAGAATTAGGAGAGGTAACAGAAATTGAACAAAACGGACTTTTAAAATATATTGCAGGAAACGAATCAACATTAAGCTCTGCAACAACTTTGCAAGATTTAGCGCGTAAAAAAGGATTTAAAGACGCATTTGTTATTGCCTATAAAAACGGAGAAAGAATTTCAGTTAAAGAAGCCTTAAAAGAAATTCAATAAATTCGCATCTTTCAAATAAAAAAATCTACGTGAAAATCTCAAAAGAATTTAAAATAGGATTGCTAATTTTCTCCGCAATAGCATTCCTATTTTTTGGTGTCAATTTCCTTAAAGGAATCGACATTTTTCAACCCTACAAAAAATATTACGCCATTTATCCTAATGTGGAAGGACTAAGCACAAGTGATTATGTTTTAGTTAATGGGCTAAAAGTTGGAATAGTGAATAAAATAAATTTCATGAAAACCAATCCTAGCAAAATGATTGTTGAATTTAGTGTTACCAATAAACGATTTGATATACCAAAAAATACAAAAGCAGTTTTTCGCTCACGTGATATTTTAGGCACAAAATGTATTGAATTAAGAATTGGTGATTCGCAAGAATTGGCTGAAAATTATGATACACTCATCGCTGAAACTGCTTCTTCGGTTTTAGATGATTTTTCTAACAGCATTGCGCCTCTGAAAGGTAAATCAGAAGCTTTTTTTACAAAAATAGATTTAAACCTCGATTCTACATTTGCTGAGCTAAATAACTCACTTCGTAATTTATCAAAAGCTTCTAATGAAGTAGCTTTAATGCTGTCTAGCGAAAAAGATGAAATACATAACTCATTAAAAAATGTTGAAAAAATCTCTAATGACTTGGCTCAGAATTCTCAAAAAATTGGAAAAATAATCGACAACCTAGAAGCTACATCAGATTCTTTGAAAACAGCTGACCTCAAAAAAACACTTACCTCAACAAGAGCTGCAGTTGACAATTTAAATGCTGTGATGATAAAAATTAATAAAGGTGAAGGAACAATGGGAAAATTGGTTAACGACAAGCAATTGTATGGAAATTTAACTAAATCCACTGCTAGCTTAGATTCTTTGTTGGTTGACATGAAGAAAAATCCTAAACGTTACGTTCATTTTTCAGTATTTGGAAAAAAAGACAAAACAGAAAAAAAATAATTAACCAAAACTTTCTATTTTCAAGGCTGTTAATTCTATAAAAAAATATGGGCTTAAGTAATTTACTGTTTATCGCATTTTTGGGTGTTGCCATTTTCTTTTTCTCAAAAAAAATAAAGAGCATTATTAGAAATGTTCAATTAGGGCGAAAGTTAGACCGAACCGACAAGCCAAGTGAAAGACTAAGAACTATGTTATTAGTTGCTTTTGGTCAATCAAAAATGGTAACGAAACCAATAGCTGGCTTTTTCCATATTTTAATTTATATCGGTTTTGTCATTATCAATTTAGAAGTAGCAGAAATTGTGATTGATGGCATTTTTGGAACGCACAGAATATTTTCTTTTTTAGGTGGGCTATATGATACTTTAATTGCCTCTTTTGAAATATTAGCTTTACTAGTATTAATAGCATGTGTAGTATTTTTTGCAAGAAGGAATGTTCTGCACATTCCTCGTTTCAGAAGTATAGATTTAAAAGGTTGGGCTTTTAATGATGCCAATATTATTCTAGTTATCGAAGTTCTCCTAATGACTGCTTTTTTAACCATGAATGCTGCTGATTATATTTTACAGAGTCGTGGCGTTGAACATTATGTTCAAGCGGGCTCCTACCCTATTTCAGCTACTTTTTTAGCGCCACTTTTATCCAATTTTTCTGATGGTGCATTAATTGGAATTGAGCGAGCTTGTTGGTGGTTTCATATTTTAGGCATCTTAGGTTTTTTAAATTATCTTCCATATTCAAAACATTTTCATATTGTATTAGCTTTTCCAAACACCTATTATTCAAATCTTGAAGCCAAAGGAAGATTCAATAATATGGAGAGCGTAACCAATGAAGTTAAGTTAATGTTTGACCCGAGCGCATCAGCACCTGCTGCTGGCGATACTCCATCTCGTTTTGGGGCGAAAGACGTGAATGATTTAACTTGGAAACAATTATTAGACAGCTATTCATGCACAGAATGTGGTCGGTGCACTTCTGAATGTCCTGCCAATCAAACTGGTAAAAAGCTTTCTCCTCGCGCCATCATGATGAAAACTCGCGATAGATTAGAAGAAGTTGGAAAATCAATTGACTTAAAAGGTAGTTTAGAAGATGATGGAAAATCATTATTATTTGATTACATCACACCCGAAGAAGTTTGGGCCTGCACATCCTGTAATGCATGTGTGGAAGCTTGTCCTGTAAACATAGATCCACTTTCGATAATCATAGATTTGAGAAGATTTTTAGTAATGGAACAATCGGCTGCACCAACGGAATTAAACAACATGTTTACTAATATTGAAAACAATGGAGCTCCTTGGCAATTTTCACCAGCCGATAGATTTAATTGGGCAAATGAAGCTTAAATAATGACAATGGAAAAATTAATAAACATTGAAATTAACGGTCAAAAAATTAGCCCAGTGCTTCCTTCAGAAGTAAAAAACTATTTGATAGACATTGATGGAACTATTTGCGATGATATTCCGAACGAGGAACCAGAAAGAATGGAAACTGCCAATGTTTATCCTGATGCATTGCAAGTTTTAAATAAATGGTTTGATGAAGGACACATCATTACTTTTTTTACCTCAAGAACCGAATCACATAGAATAGTTACAGAAAAATGGTTAAACAAACACGGATTTAAGTATCATTCTATTTTGTTTGGAAAACCACGAGGCGGAAATTATCATTGGATTGATAATCATATTGTAAGAGCAACTAGATTTGAAGGAAAGTTTACAGATTTGACTGAAAAAGATGTAAAGATTCAAGTTTTTGAAAAATGAAAGTATTCATTCAATCCATATTTTTTTTATTGATAATGATAGTATTTACAGCATGTTTATTTACCAATAGAATGGATAAAAACAATCTTAGACATGGCGTTTTTAAAACAAAATGGCATACTGGAAAAACCATGATTAAAAGTAGATATAAACATGGTGAACCTTATGGGAAATGGACAACGAGAGATGAAAATGGAAAAATTATTAAAATTGAATATTACTATAAAGGTGAATTAAAAACCAAATATTATTACAAAAGTGGCCAATTAGAATGCGAAGGAATGGCATACGAATATCAAGAAAAAGATAGTTTTAGATATACTTGGGAGGGAATATGGCATTATTATAATACAGAAGGAATATATATCCACTCTATTCATTACAAAAAAGGCGAAGCAATTGATACTTTAAAAATTAAAAGATGAGCGAATTAAAAATTAAAACAATGGCCGAAATGGCTGCAAATGGCGAACAACCTGAAGTATTATTTTGGGTTGGTTGTGCTGGAAGTTTTGATGACAGGGCAAAAAAAATAACCCGCGCATTTGTCAAAATTTTAAATAAAGTAAATATCAATTTTGCCGTTTTAGGTACCGAAGAAAGTTGTACGGGCGACCCTGCAAAAAGAGCGGGAAACGAATTTCTTTTTCAAATGCAAGCCATGAATAATATAACTGTTTTAAATGGTTATGAAGTAAAAAAAATAGTTACCACTTGCCCTCATTGCTTTAACACGCTAAAAAATGAATACCCTGAATTGGGTGGAAATTACGAAGTAATGCATCACACTCAATTTTTACAAACACTTTTAAATGAAGGAAAATTAACCATTGAGGGAGGAAAATTTAAAGGCAAAAAAATTACTTTCCATGACCCATGTTATTTAGGTCGCGCAAATGGCATTTACGAAGCTCCTCGCGCATTGATTGAAAAAATGGATGCGGAATTTGTTGAAATGAAACGTTGCAAAACTAAAGGACTTTGTTGCGGTGCTGGTGGTGCTCAAATGTTTAAAGAAGCCGAAAAAGGTAATAAAGAAGTAAATATTGAACGAATGGAAGATGTTTTGGAAAGTCAAGCTCAAATTGTTGCAGCCGCGTGTCCTTTCTGCAACACAATGTTGACTGATGGGGTTAAAAACAAGGAAAAAGAAGATAACATTAAAGTGTACGATTTAGCTGAATTAATAGCCAATTATGACGATCTTAAAATTTAACCAATATTTTGAAAAAATGAGTCCAAATGCAAGAATTTGGATTTATCAATCGAATAGAGATTTTACAGAAATTGAAATTTTAGAAATCAATAAAATTTTATACAATTTTGTTGAAAGTTGGACTGCTCATGGGACTAGCTTGTTAGCCGATGCCCAACTAATATTAAATAGATTTATCGTTTTTTCAGTTGATGAAAGCCAAGCACTGGCTAGCGGTTGTTCCATTGATAAATCTGTTGCAATTGTTCGTCAATTGCAACAACAATACAATGTAAATCTTTTAGATAGAACTCAAATTTTGTATATTGAAAATGAGAAATTTAAGAGTGAACATTTTAATGATTTAAAAGAAAAATTCTCAAACAATCTTATTGCTGACTCTGCCCTTTTTTTTGATAATACAATTACTAAATTAAATGATTTTCGAACCAATTGGTTAAAACCAATTCTTAACTCTTGGCTACAATAAAAAAAAACATTTTATTTAATTAAAAAAAATAATCTTAACAACTAGATTCATTTTAAATTTTACAAAATTCGAGTTTTGAATGATGAAATTGTTAACAAAAATTTAGGTAGATCTTTTAATTTATTATTAGAAATTATTTTTTTAATTAAAATCTTAATCCATTCATTTTAATTAATTTAAGGATCAATCAATTAATTTCAGATTTAATTTTAGCCTGAATAGTTGAATTAATTCGAAAAAACTAAGCTCAAAAAATAATATTCTAAAAATTAATCTGCCAAAAATTATCTTCGCATAAATTGACCTATGAATTCAACTTCCTACAAACCAGCGGAGATTCTAAAATTCGATATTCCCTCAGGACTTGCAGTATTTTTTGTTGCAATACCATTATGTTTAGGAATAGCTCACGCCTCAGGCGCGCCTCTTTTATCTGGATTAATAACAGGCATAATTGGCGGAACTATTGTTGCTATTATTAGTCATTCCCAATTGAGCGTAAGCGGACCGGCAGCGGGCCTAACAGCTATTGCTATAGCAGGAATTAAAGATTTAGGAAGCTTCGAAGCATTTTTAACCGCCACCGCATTAGCAGGATTATTTCAAATAACACTAGGAATTGTAAAAGCAGGAAGTATTGCCAATTATGTACCTAACAATGTTATTAGAGGAATGCTTTCAGGAATAGGTTTATTACTGATTATCAAGCAATTTCCACATTTAATTGGATATGATGTAGAAGAAATGGGGGTAGAAGAATTTAATATTGCAACCAAAGATTTAGTTCAAAATTACCATGATGTTAAAGAAACAGAACAAAACAGTTTTACTATCATTCTGCATGCATTATCTAATCTAAATCCGGGAATTTTTATAATTGGATTTATTTCTCTTGCTTTTTTAATTCTTTGGGATAAACTAGCCTCAAAAAAATTAAAATCCATTCCTGGCTCTTTGATTGTAGTACTGCTAGGAGTATTTATAAATTATTTATTAGAAAAAATTTCAAGTATTCCTTCATTAAGTTTGGATCACTTTGTAAATATTCCATCCTTAAATAATTTTGAAGCTATAAAAAGTCAGGCTTCTTCTCCCGATTTAAATATGCTATTCAATTACAAAACTTTTATTGTGGCTTTAACAGTTGGTATAGTTGCCTCAATAGAAACTTTACTTTCAACAGAAGCAATTGATAAATTAGACCCACAAAAAAGAAATACTCCTCCAAATCGAGAACTAATAGCTCAAGGCACTGGAAATTTTTTATGTGGAATATTGGGCGGCCTGCCAATGACAGCAGTTATTGTAAGAGGTTCAGTTAATGTTACTTCGGGCGCTAAAACTAAGTTTTCTAGTATATTCCATGGATTATTGATTTTGGTTTCGGCCGTATTTTTAGCGCCTATCATGAACATGATTCCATTAGCTGCTTTGGCTGCTATTTTGGTTTACACTGGATTCAAGCTAATTGATATTAATCAAATAATTTATTTATACCGAAAAGGTTTAGATCAATTAATCCCTTTTATAATCACCGTAATTGCCATTATTAGTACCGATCTATTAATTGGGGTTTTGGTTGGAATTGGCGTTGCTATGCTAATGATAATAAGAGAAGATTTTAAAGCCCCAGTAATCAAATTAATTGATTTAGGCAGCCGAAAAAGAATTGTATTAGGAGAAAATGTTACATTTTTACACAAACAAAAAGTGGTTAAAATTTTTGAATCGATTCCTGATAATAGTTTTATTGAGGTGGATGGTTCAAGAACATCATTTGTTGATAAGGATGTATTAGAATTTATTGCTGAATTCCGCAATAAATCGATTGATAGAAATATAAATGTAATAATTGGAGGCTTAAATTTAATGGAGAACTCGAATAACAATAATTTAAAAGAAAGTATGAGAAAATCATACGATGTTTTATTTGAAAACAATAAAAAATGGGTTGAAGAAAAAACTAAAGTAGACCCAAATTTTTTCTTGGATTTATCAAAAGGACAAACGCCCCAATATTTATGGATTGGTTGTTCTGACAGTCGAGTTCCAGCAAATGAAATTACAGGCACTGACCCTGGTGAAATGTTTGTTCATAGGAACATAGCCAATTTGGTGGTAAATACAGATGTTAATTTATTATCTGTTCTTCAATATTCAGTAGAAGTTTTAAATATTAAGCACATTATTGTTTGCGGTCATTATGGTTGCGGGGGCGTTAAAGCTGCTATGGAAAACAAAAGCCATGGCTTAATTGATAAATGGCTTAGAAATATTAAAGATGTATATAGATTGCATAAAAGTGAAATTGATAGTATTAGTGACAAAGAAATGCAACACCGAAAAATGGTTGAATTAAATGTGCGCGAGCAAGTAACAAATTTGATGAAAACAGCCATTGTTCAAAAAAACAGAGATTTATATGGTTTTCCTGAAGTACATGGCTGGGTTTACGATTTAAGTAATGGCTTAATTGTAGATTTAAAAGTGGATGTAGAAAAAGAATTTCCTGATTTTAATTCAATTTATAAATTTGATTAACAAATGAACCTATTAAACCCTTGGCATTCTGTTCACTACGGTGAAAATTCACCTGAAATTGTTAATGCCATAATTGAAATTTCGAAAGGAAGTAAAGGAAAATTTGAATTGGATAAAGAAACTGGACTTCTAAAACTAGATAGAGTTTTATTTTCTTCAGTGCATTATCCTGCTAATTATGGTTTTATTCCACAAACTTTTTGCGATGATAAAGATCCGTTAGACATTTTAGTAATTACATCCATTGGACTTCCTCCTTTGTGTTTAATTGAAGCAAAAGTAATTGGTGTAATGCGAATGGTAGATCAAGGCGAAGCAGATGATAAAATTATTGCAGTTGCAAAAAACGATGTTTCAGTTAACTATATTAATGATATTTCTGAACTTCCACCCCACACTACCATTGAAATGAGAAGATTTTTTGAAGATTATAAAAAGCTTGAAAATAAAGAAGTGGTGGTTGAAGAATTTTTTGGCAAAGAAGAAGCTCTGAAAATAATAAAAGAAAGTATTCTGCTTTATAAAAAATTGTTCAAAGATAACAAGGCATGAAAAATTGATTAAAGTTGATAAAATTAATTACATTATCTTGAAAATGAATTATTTATGACTATTAAAATAACTTAGGTTCAATAACAATTAAATAAAATACCAATTAAATTTCACCATTCTAAAATCACATTGGTAAATAATTTATTTAATAATGATTTACATCATTTACTTTTTATCCTGTTTTAATTTAAACTTGGCAATGTAATTGTAAAGTAAAATCGTTTTTTAAAAAATAATTTTCCTTTATCTATAAAATAAATAATAATTTAAATTTTGACTTCAAATTATGAATAAGATCAAACTCACATCACTTTTGTTTAGCACTTTACTTTTAATAAATTCTTGTAAGCATGAACCTCCTGAATTAATTACAAAAAAAACTGACACACCAACCAACCCTAATCCAACGCCAGTTCCTTGTGATCCAGATTCGGTTTATTTTGAAAGAGACATTCTTCCACTTTTAATTTCTAGCTGTGCAAAAGCGGGTTGTCATGATGCTAATTCAAATACTGATGGAGTAACCCTCAGTAATTATTCTAAAATTATGGAACAAATTCAATCTGGAAATGCAAATAATTCCGATTTATTTGATGTGATTACGGAGAATGATTTAGATAAAAGAATGCCCCCTCCCCCTAATGAAGCATTAACTAGTGCGCAAATAAGTTTAATTGAAAAATGGATCAATCAAGGAGCAAAAAACAATAGCTGTGGTGAGGCATGTGACACATCTTCTGTAACTTTTTCAGCCATAATCAAGCCCTTGGTCGATTTAAAATGTAAAGGTTGTCATAACCCCGCTAATTTATCTGCTGGAATTGATTTAAGTTCATATTCAGGGGTAAAAACACATGTTGATAACGGCAGACTTTTAGGCGCTATTAATCATAGTAATGGATATGTATCTATGCCTTATCAAGCAAGCAAACTGCCAGCATGTGATTTAGCAAAATTCAGGATTTGGATTACTGAAGGAGCTTTAAATAATTAATTTTAACCAGATTGTAAAAATAAACCCCAAAATTTCGATTGATATTTTGGGGTTTATTTTTATGTAATTAATAAGGAAAATTTATTTTTCAGGATCTGGAACAACATGCGCCCAGTTAATTCCTTTTTCAATTCTATATAATTGCATTTCGCTAATTCCAAACATTTTGGCTAGTTGCTTTTTTCTAGTTTTTCTGTTAGGATCGTTTAATTTTTTCTTCAAAATTTTTACCTTGTTTTCTGTAAGTTTACCTCTTGAAAGTCTTGAAAATCTTTTAGAGGCTCTAAAAGCAATATTGTTTGGATTTTTGTTTTGATGTAATGTCCATTCTTCAATTGACATCCATTTTAAATTAGTGCTATTGTTATTTGTTTTGTCATAATCTAAATGTGTTAAATACACATCTTTTTCAGTTTTTGGTTCTAGAAATAACTCAGCAACTACTCTATGAAACAATTTACCACGATTGTGAGGTGTTTCATTTGGTACCTTGTATTTGTAATTTTTAAAACCCTCAGTAAGACTACCTTTCACAACGACAGCATCTTTCATGTCTTTTGTAAAGGTTATCATTCTACCAAGATTTGACATTGCATAACGTTTTCTTGTTTTATAACCTAAAGAAAACTCCCTAAACTCTTCGTTAGGATAAACCCTAAATTTAGCCATAGTACATTTTGTTTTTAATTTTATGATGTAAATACACCAGATTCTATTCCCGCGATAAAGTTAAAAAATTATGAATACAAAAAAATATCAGCTCATTTTTTTTGTTTTTATTCAAAAAATAGAGAGCGATCCATCAAGGCGGAAAGTTCTCAGGGTTGCATTATAAGTCAAATTAAAATGTTAAATGATAGTTTGGGGAATTAAAGAGTTGGTAAATTTTGGAATATGTAAATTTTAAATCTGAGAATTTCACCTATTAAATTTGAAATCTAAATTCAATTATCTTTTAAAAAACAATTCAATACTTACTTTCACAGAAAACATTTTATTATGAATTTTAGTAAATATTCAGGATATACAATATTGGCAGGAGTTGCATTAATTGTAACAATTGCTTTGTTTTCTCCAATTGAAAAATGGCTAAACAAAAAACCAAGTTTTGCTGCCATAGACCAAGCTTTTGGAGATTATATTGAAGCCTATACTGGAGGTATCATTTTTTCAAAATCTAAAATTCAAATCAAATTAGTTAATCCCGTTGCCGATTCAAGCATGATTGGTAAAAAAATAGAAAAAAACTTATTCAGTTTTAGTCCAAATATTGAGGGAAGCGCTTATTGGATAGATGAAAACACCATTGAATTTAGGCCCACTGAAATGCTCGAAAATGAAAAAGTTTATAAGGCAGCATTTAAACTTTCGGATGTTTGCCCTGTAGCTGAAAAAAAATTCTCAAAGTTTGAATTTGGTTTTATGGTCATTGCGCTCGATTTTGACGTCAAATTTGATGGACTTAAAACCAATAATTATGACTCCTATAATTTAAGTGGCAAATTAACTTCAACAGATTTTATTGAAAATGAAAAAATTGAAAAAGTACTTTCGGTAGATAAAAATACCGTTAAATGGAATCACCAAAATAATGAACATCATTTCTTAATTAGTGATATTAAAAGAAATAATGAAAAACAATCGATTGAAATAAAATGGAATGGAGATATAATTGATATTGACCAGGAAGGAAAACAAATTTTTAATATTCCAGCCAAAAATTCATTTGAAGTACTCACAATAATTAACAAATACACAGAACAAAATAGTATTCATATTTTATTTTCAGACCCATTAGAAAAACAACAAAATTTAATCGGTTTAATTAAATTAGATAATATAGACGTTAAAAATTATGGAATTTCAGACAATGAATTGATTATTTATCCGCAAAAAAATATTGAAGGCAGTAAAAAGTTATTTTTAAATACCGGAATTTTGAATACAAAAGGCAATCGATTCGAAAATAATTTTGAGACAGAAATCTTCTTTCAATCGATTTTACCAGAAATTAAATCCGAAAAAAATGGACTTATTTTTCCAGAAAGTAGTGATGAGTTTTTGTATGCTTTTCAAACTATTGGACTCAAATCAGTAAATCTTATTGTTTTTGAAATAGAAAAAGAAAATGTTGGATTTTATTTTCAATCAAATAGCTATCAAGGTTCAGAAGATTTAAAACGTTTTGGAAAACCAAAAGTTTTTAGAACAATTGATTTAAGAAGTATAGGATTGTTGCAGAAAAATCAATGGACCCGTTTTGCCATTGACCTAAAAGAAATAACGGATATTCAAAAAGGAAATCTTTACAGAATTGTAGTTCAATTTGGACATGAAAACATTTTTAAACCTTGCGATGAAAACAAAAATCAATTATTATCTTTTTTCAAATCGGATGAAAAACAGATTTTAGAAGATCAGTTTAGTGATCCTAATTCAAATTGGTTCTATCTTGGCAACACAAGAAAATACTTAGGAAATTACAATTGGGAAGAAAAAGACAATCCTTGCAACGATGCTTATTACAATCAGCACAGCTATTTTATTTCCAATAATGTTATTTCATCTGATCTAGGAATTACTGTAAAACAATCGAAACCTAAAAACTACTTTTTTGCAGTTTCTAATTTAATCACCTCAGCTGGAGTTTCTGGTGCAGAAATTGAAATTTATGACTACCAAATTAATTTGATAGAAAAAGTAAAAACCAATTCAGATGGTTTTGCAGAAATTAATTTAAAAAAAGCGCCATTTATGGCAGTTGCTAAAAAAAATAAAGATAAAACCTATATAAAGTTAGATAATGCAAGCAGCTTAAGCACAAGTAATTTTGATGTAGCCGGAAATTACATTCAAAATGGTTTAAAAGGTTTTATTTATGGTGAAAGAGGTGTTTGGCGACCAGGCGATACATTATTTTTATCCTTCATTTTGGAAGATAAATTAAAGACACTTCCTAAAAATCATCCCGTTGTTTTTGAACTAAAAAATCCAGAAAATGTAACCGTTCAAAAATTAGTTAGCACCCAATCAGTAAATGGAGTTTATATTTTTAAAGCAAAAACTAATGAAGAAGCAGTTACAGGAAATTACACTGCGCATGTAAAAGTTGGAGGGGCACAATTTGAAAAAACCATTCGGATAGAAACCATTAAGCCCAATAGACTGAAAATAAATTTAGCATTAGGAGAAGATGAAAAAATTTATTTATCGAAAGATAATAAAGCACAATTAGACGTTCGTTATTTAAACGGTGCCAATGCAGGAGATTTAAAGGTAGTTTACGATGTTATTTTATCAAAAATTAATACAGAATTTAAAGGCTACAGTAATTATATTTTTGATGATCCTGCGCAATACTTCGAATCACAAAACCAAACCGTATTTGAAGGAAATTTAGATGGAACAGGCAAAGCCAATTTTAATCTAGTATTAAATAATGATATCAAGTATCCATCTGCTTTAAAAATGTTTTTAAAGGGTAAAGTATTTGAACCTGGGGGCGATTTTAGTATCGACAATTCATCCTATACAGTTTTTCCTTATGATGAATACATAGGTTTGAAAAATCCTCTGGAAGAAAATGAATATTGGTTAGATGTTGAAAAAAATCAAAATTTTGAATTCGTAACACTCAATAGTAGAGGACAACCAATTTCCTTGAGCAATTTAGAATTGGAAATCTATAAAATGGATTATAGTTGGTGGTGGGATGCTGATGAATACAATTTAGCCAATTATATAGATAATGAATATTACAGCATGGTTCACTCTCAAACATTAAGCTCAACTAATGGAAAAGGAAGTTTTAAGGTGCAAATGCCAAACGATTGGGGGCAATATTACTTTAGAATAAAAAACCCGTCAACAGGTCAAAGCTGCGGGAAAGTGCTTTATTTCGATTACTCAGAGTGGGCTGGCAGAAGAGCAAATAATAAGAGTGGCGGAGCAACTATGCTCTCATTTAATGCTGATAAAACTAATTATAATACAGGTGAAGAAATTGTTTTAACCATTCCATCGGCCGGGGAAGGACATATATTATTAACAGTTGAAAATGGCAGCACAATTTTAAATAAACAATTAATAGCAGCCAAAGCAGGTAGCAATATTATAAAATTGAAAGTTGAACCAGAAATGGCTCCTAACATATTTATTTATGCCGCTTTAATTCAACCCTACAGTGCGAGTGTGAATAATATCCCTATAAGACAATATGGTTTAATTTATCTTGGAATTGAAAACCCTGAAACTAGATTAAAACCTATAATTACCATTCCTAAAGAAATAAAGCCTGATGCCAACTTTACAATCAATATTAAAGAATCTAAAGGCAAAAAAATGACATATACAATTGCGGTGGTTGATGAAGGATTGTTATCATTGACACGATTCAAAACACCAAATCCGCACGCTCATTTTTACGCCAAAGAAGCACTAGGAATTCGAACTTGGGATATTTATGACGAAGTTTCGGGGGCATATGGCGGAAAACTGCAAAAATTATTAGCTATTGGAGGTGATGCAGAGCTTAATGCTAAAGAAGATAACCCAACTTTAAGATTTAAACCTGTTGTCAAGTTTTTAGGTCCTTTTACTCTTGAAGCAGGTAAAACTGCCAATCATACACTCAGTATTTCTAACTATGTGGGTGAGGTAAGAACGATGGTGATAGGTGCCAATGAAGGAAGTTATGGCGCTTCTGAAGCCAGCACACTTATAAAAAATAATCTCATGCTGTTGGCTACATTTCCCAGAACCATTGCCCCAAGCGAAGAGGTAAAATTGCCAGTTAATATTTTTAATCTCGATAAAAAATCAAAAAAAGTAAGAGTTAGTGTAAAAACCAACGATTTATTTAGTATTTCAAATCAAAAAACACAAGAAATAAGCATTGAAAGTCAAAAAGATAAATTACTTTATTTCGATTTAAAAGTTAATGCAAAAGAAGGTGCAGGTAAAATTGAAATAATAGCACAAAGCGAAGGTGAAAAAGCTAGTGAAAACATTGATATTTATGTTCTTAATCCAGCAGATTATCAAACAAAAACCTACACCATTGCTGTAGAACCTGGGAAAACTGAAATCATAAATTTTGAAACATTTGGTATTTCTGGAAGTAATTCGGCTGTACTTGAGTTTAATGCGTTTAAATCAATAGATTTAAACAAACGTTTAGCCTATTTAATTGATTACCCGCATGGTTGTTTGGAACAAACGCTTTCAGCTGCTTTTCCTCAATTATATTTGAATGATATTATAGATTTGAATGAATATCAGATGGCTGAAATTCAAAGAAACATAAATGCTGCTATTCGAAAATTAAATAGGTTTCAACAAGTAAATGGTTCATTTAGTTATTGGCCATCAAGCAATTATTACAACGATTGGGCAAATAATTATGCTGGTCATTTTTTAATTGAAGCCCAAAAGAAAGGGTTTAATATTTCGGAAACAATGCTCAATAATTGGCTAAATTATCAAAGTGAAAAGGTTAATAGTTTTGTTGACGGTAAAAGTAGTAATTCCGCTCAAGCATACTCATTATTAACCTTAGCTATGGCTGGTAATTCAAATGTGGGCGCCATGAATAGGTTAAAAGAATCAAGCACCTTAAACCATGAATCAAAAGCATTGTTGGCATGGGCTTATGCAATAATTGGTCAAATAGAAACAGGAAAAAAACTTTTAAACGATAACGTGACTGGCGACAAAAATCAAAAATTCGATCCAGATAATTTTAGTTCTTATGAAAGTAGTTTTGCTTTCATTACAAAGGCTTTAACTGTTTTAAATATAAAAAGCACTGCACTTATTAATATTAATAGCATAATAGATTATATCAACACTGAAAGATTTTACAACACACACGAAACAGCAATGATGCTAATGGCAGTTGCTGATTTTTCAAAATTAGTAGATAAAAACAACCCTCCTATTGCGGAATATGTTTTAAACAAAAGCCCAAAAATTGAAATCGGAAGCATTAGTAAAGGAAAAAATGAAAACCTATCACTTTCACAAACTAAAAATCAATTAAGTGTTACTAATAAAGGAAAGTCTACTCTATTTGCTAAAGTAAATATCAAAGGAAAACCTATTCACAACAACAATGAAATTAAAAACGATGGAATTACATTAAATGTTGTTTACACCGACAAAAAAGGAAAAGAAATTGACCCAAGTAAATTAACTCAAGGAACTGATTTTGTGGCCACAGTAACTTTAACTAGCAATAGATTGTATGATTATTATGAATATAGAAATTTAGCTTTAAATCAAATATTTCCAGCAGGTTGGGAAATTATAAATAACCGATTAGATGGATCGGAAGAAGGTTTAAATGAAGATATTCCAAATTATAAAGATATTAGAGATAGCAGAGTAAATACCTATTTTGATATGAATTATGAATACAAAAAAGTGTTTAAGGTTTATTTAAACGCTGCTTATTTAGGTCGCTATTACTTGCCAGGAATTGTTTTAGAAAATATGTACAAAACTTACCCTTATGCATCAAACCAAGGCAAATGGGTAGAAGTAGTTAAATAAGCTATGGATAAATTAATGATAGAAAAAAGGATTAATATTATTTTTTTTAGCTTAAGTGCAATTTCATTTTTGATTTTGATAATTAGAAATTTCTATGTGCCAATGGCACACGATGAAATTGGAACTTTTTTTACCTACATACAAATAGGTGAATTTTTACCCTACAAATCATACATAGATGCAAATAATCACATTTTAAATAGCTTTTTGTCTTGGATATCCTATAAACTATTTGGTGCCTCGCCTTTTGCTTTGCGATTACCTAACCTAATTTTTTTTCCTGTATTGGTATTTTCAACCTATAAATTGCTAGCTTATTTTAATACCTTTTCTGCTAAAATTTTATTAACATCAGTATTACTATTTTCTTTCAATTGGCTGAGCTTTTACAGTCTTTGCAGAGGTTATGGTATATCCATGTCATTATTGGTTCTAAGTTTATATTTTTTTATAAGTTATTTCCAATCTGGCTTTCAATTAAAACACTTCTTAGGTTTTGTGGTAGTTATACAATTTGCCATTTCTGCCAATCTTACCTTACAAATAATAACCATTTTACTTACTTCCTTATTGCTTCTTTACCATTTAATTAGTTTAAAAATTAATAATTGGAAAATTGTTTCAATTTACGTTTTTAATTTTTTATCGTTAAAATTCTGGGTTGATTACTCTTTTTATTTAAAACAGAATGGAGCTTTGTATTATGGAACAGGCGAAAGCTATTGGAAAGTAACTTTCGATACGTTAATTGGATTAATAATTGGACACGAAAATTTTTGGGTCAATTTAGTAGTCACATTTCTATTTGCACTAGTTTTGTTAATGGCATTATACTATCAAACACGTTCAATTACTTCTATAAAATCGCAACTGCAAAAGCCAAATCCGTTTTTGTTAATTTCATTAACAGCATTTGCATTGATATTGGGTTTTTATGCAATGAAAATTTTATTAGGTATTAATTATCCTGAAGATAGAGCTGCTTTATTCTTCTACCCTATTTTTATGATAATTACTGTTTATTTGGTTGATTATTTAAAAATAGAAAAAGTAGCTATCTCAATTAGTTTAATTTTCGTGATTCATTTTCTTTTAAGTATAAATTTTGAAAAACATACTATGCTCGAATACGAATCTTTGCCTGATAAATTTTATACAACGCTGAAGAAAGAACAAGAAAAAACAGAAAATAAAATAACTATAGGAAATCACAGGCAAACCAAACAGTTTTTTCTTGCTTACGCCAATTATTTAGATAATGGAAATTTGAATTACTCTGATGTTCAAGATGAAATAAACCCATACTGTGATTATTATTTAGGAGCATTAGATGAAGAAAAGAAATTAAATAAAAACTATTTAAAAATTGCTTTTGATAAAAACTGGGGTTTTGGATTATTTAAAAGAAGAAACGAAATAAAAAAGACGAAGATTTATGAATTAAATGAAAAAATAAATGTAAATAATGAGCAAGAATTTTATGATATGATAAAATGGAAAGATACCTTGTTGCCCAATATTGAAAATAGTGTTTTACTTTTCGAATTCGAATTTGATGTCAAAAATGCATCAAAACCATTTTCAGGTATTTTTATATTAGATATCAAATCAAAAAACGAAAAAAATTCCTGCTACAAGAGTTTTACAATGAATCATCAGAAATTTGACTGGAATAACACGAAAAGCAATAAATACAGCATATTAAGTCCTGTTTTAAAAAATGAAATCAGTCAATTTAGCTTTTATTTTTGGAACAAACGAAAGCAAGAAATAGAAATGAGCATTACAAAATTTGCCATTTATCGTTTAAATCAATAATAAAATGGCCCTGAATCGATTTAAAAGCTTTAACTAATTTTTTGACCATCAAAATGGATTATTATTAATTTCGCGCTTTAAGAATTGAAAAATGCCGGATTTAGAGATTCAGACGAAAGTAAAAGATTTATTTACCAATTATTTAAGCGACCAAGGCCATAGAAAAACGCCAGAGCGCTATGCCATTTTAAACGAAATTTATGCAAATGATGGCCATTTTGATGTAGAGTCTCTTTACATAAAAATGAAAAATAAAAATTACAGGGTAAGTCGCGCCACACTTTACAATACCATTGATTTACTATTAGATTGTAACTTGATTAGGAAACATCAATTTGGGAAAAATTTAGCTCAATTTGAAAGATCATTTGCATTTCGCCAACACGACCATTTAATATGTAATCAATGTGGTAAAGTTTTCGAATTTTGTGATCCGCGCATTCATACCATAAAATTATCAGTTGAGGAATCATTTAATTTTGAGATTCAAAATCATTCCTTAAATTTTTATGGTAATTGCAAAGATGCCAATTGCAAAAACAAAAATCTTTTGCAATAATTTATCAATCCTAAAAATTAAAAACCAAAAAAATAGCAAACCAACTGATTGAGTCAGTTAAAAATCTTTTTAGAAATGAGTAAAGTTGATGTTTTATTAGGCCTTCAATGGGGCGATGAGGGAAAAGGAAAAATTGTAGATGTGATAACTCCAAATTATGATGTAATTTCTCGATTTCAAGGAGGTCCAAATGCAGGACACACGCTAGAGTTTAACGGCATCAAACATGTTTTACATACCATACCATCAGGTATTTTTAGAGATAATTGTATTAACGTAGTCGGAAACGGAGTTGTAATTGATCCAATTACGTTTAAAAAAGAAGTTGATGCTTTAAAAAATTTAGGTGTTGAAGTAAAAGGCAAACTTGTTGTTTCTAAAAAAGCGCAATTGATTTTACCAACGCATCGTTTTCTGGACGCTGCATCTGAAAAATCAAAAGGCAAAGAAAAAATTGGTTCAACCCTTCGCGGAATTGGCCCAACTTATATGGATAAAACAGGAAGAAATGGCCTTCGAGTTGGCGATATTCTTTCTACTGATTTTATAACAAAATATCAGAATTTAGTAGCGAAACATAAAAGTATTTTAGCTCATTCTGATTTTGAGTATGACTTAGGAGCAGTTGAACCTGAATGGTTTGTAGCAATTGATGAACTAAAAAAAATTGAATTAGTTGATAGCGAGTTTCTTTTAAATGATATTTTAACTTCAGGTAAAAGGATTTTAGCAGAAGGAGCTCAAGGTTCACTATTAGATATTGATTTTGGCACATACCCTTTTGTTACTTCTTCCAACACAATTACTGCTGGAGCTTGCACAGGACTTGGGGTTGCACCAACCAAAATTGGTGAAGTAATGGGTATTTTTAAAGCCTATACAACACGTGTAGGAAGTGGCCCATTTCCCACCGAATTGTTAAACGAAGTTGGTGAACAATTGCGCAAAACAGGAAATGAATTTGGTGCAACTACTGGAAGACCAAGACGCTGTGGCTGGCTAGATTTAGTAGCTTTAAAATATGCTTGTATGTTAAATGGCGTTAGTCAATTAATTATGATGAAGGCTGATGTTTTAAGTGATTTTGACTTTATAAAAGTCTGTACAAAATATAAAGTTGACGGAAAAGAAACCCAACAATTTCCTTACAGTATAAATGATGGAATAATTGAGCCAATCTATGAAGACTTGCCGGGTTGGAAAACAGATTTAACCAAAATTAGGAACACAAAAGATTTTCCTGAAGCACTTAATAATTATATATCTTACATTGAAAAATATTTAGGTATAAAAGTGAGCATAGTATCTGTGGGACCCGACCGCGAGCAAACTATAATATTGCAATAATTAAAATCAATAATTAAAAATGAAAAAATCGCCCTTATTATCGCATTTATTGCTTTTTTGGGCGATTTTCTTTTATACTAGCGGCTATTCGCAAAATGAAAAAGGATCGAAAGTTGAAATTTTAAACACAGATGAATTGGTTTTTGATGAAGCTATTAATGCAAAAAGGCTAATTGGAAACGTAAAATTTAGGCATGATGAAGTATTAATGTTTTGTGATAGCGCATACGTTTATGACAACAATTCGCTAGATGCCTTTAGCAATGTAAGAATTGAAGGTGATAAAACCATTTTAACTGGAAATAAACTTTTTTATGATGGACAAAGCAAAAAAGCAAATATTACAGGTAATGTTTTCTTGCAAGACGAAGAAATGACCTTAAAAACTAGCTCATTGGTATATGATTTAAAGTTAAAAACAGCTTTCTATTCAAATGGTGCAACGATTAACAACATTAAGGAAAATAACACATTGGTGAGCAAAAAAGGAAACTATTTTTCGAACACAAAAACTTTATTTTTTAAAGATTCTGTTGTAATTACCGATAAAGAATATACTTTAAAATCAGACACAGTAAAACATTTAATTAATTCAAAAACCTCCTTCTTTTTTGGGCCAACTGAAATAAAATCGAAAGAGGCATTAATTTATGCAAATTATGGCAAATATGAAGGAAAAAATGAAAAAGCCTTTTTATCTAAACGCGCCAAAATATTCACAGAAGACCAAATTTTAGAAGGCGACAGCATTTTTTACGATCAAAAAAAAGGCATTGGGGAAGGTTTTAACAATGTAATTGTAATTGATACTACCAACAACAATGTATTAAAAAGTAATTATGCTTTTTATGACGAAGAGAAAGAATTCACTTTAATGACGCGCAAGGTTGAAATGATTATGATTTCTGATGGCGATTCACTCTTTTTACATGCTGATACTTTAGTTTCATTTCCTACAGATACAAGTAAAAAAATTGAACCAGAAAAATCGGACACTGGCAAAAAAAATGAAGATAAAATCATCAAAGCTTTTCACCACGTTAAGTTTTTCAGAAAAGATTTGCAAGGCGTTTGTGATACTTTGATATATTCTACAAAAGATTCCTTAATACAATTACTTCACAATCCTATAATATGGTCTGATGAAAACCAATTAACCTCAGAAAAAATTGAACTAACAGTAAAATCAGGAGAAATAAGACAAATTGAAATGATAAATTCTGCCTTTATGGTTTCTCAAGTTGATACCATTAAATTTAATCAAGTAAAAGGCAAAAGTATGAAGGCATTTTTCGAAAAAGGAGAAATTTATAAAGTAGATGTTTATTCTAATGCAGAATCTATTTATTACGTTAGAGAAGAAGACAGCACCATGGTAGGAGTTAATAAAACCATAAGCGATGATCTTAAAATTTTAATTGAAGAAAACGAAGTAAAAAGTATTTCATTTTATAAAAAACCAATAGCCACCCTCTATCCTATTAAAGACGCTAATCCAAACGAGGTTATTTTAAAAAATTTTATCTGGCAACCTAAAAAAAGACCCAAAAAAAGAGAAGATATTTTTGAATGGGTTCCATAATCAACAAAATAAAAATTAAATAATTGTTTGAAATTTTTATGTAAACAACCACTAAATAATGGTTTAAATAGGTTTTGCTTCAATAATCATTTGAATTGTTCAATAAAAAATTAGTTTTGCCACCTCGAAAAAATATGATGCTAAGGAAAATATATTACGCTCTTAATTCTGATTTAAGATTGTTTTTTAGACGTTTATGGTTTCTACCCACTGATGTTTGGGAAAGCATTAGTAAAGACAAAAATCCTCTAATCCCGCCAAAGGGACTAATTTTTACAGGTCGTGGAGATTATATAAACCAAGGTGAAGCATTTTTTAAAATTTTTAGACGTCATTGCGAATTAGAACCTACTGATAGCATTTTAGACATTGGAAGTGGAGTTGGAAGAATGGCCATTTCTTTGATAGGGTTTTTATCGCCAACTGGCGAATATTATGGTCTTGATATTGTTAAATCTGGTATAAAATGGTGCACAAAATCTGTTACCACAAGATTTCCAAATTTTAAATTTATACATGCTGATATTTATAACGATTTATATAACGATAAAGGCAAATTAAGCGCCACAAGCTATCGTTTTCCTTTTGAAGACAAAAAGTTTAATTTTATTTTTCTCACTTCTGTTTTTACGCATATGTTGCCTGATGAAGTAGAAAATTATTTGAAAGAAATTTCAAGAGTTTTAAAACCAGGCAGCAAATGTTTAATCACTTTTTTTATTCTAAATGAATATTCAATTCGCTGTATGCATCAAAACATAACAGATTTTCAATTTCCATTTGAAAAAGGTTATTACAGCTTAATGAGTGAAGATGCTAAAACTGGTAATGTGGCTTTTAAAGAAGATTATTTAGAAAGCTTATTTGAACGCTTCCATTTAAAAATTGTTCACAAATCTTATGGCTTTTGGACAGGAAGAAATAAAGCAGAGTGTCTTGATTTTCAGGATATTATAATATTAGAAAAGCTTAATTAAGAATTTTCTATTTTAATCTTTAAAAAAAAATACTTGTTTTGTAATATGCTTGGGAATTCGATTTCAATTTTACTTATTACAACCTTTATTTTTGCTTCATGTGGTTCAAAAAAATGCTCCGACAAAAGCACAAACTACAGTGATGTAACTGTCACAAGCCATGGTGATTGCTGCTACAAAACAATTGAAGAAAATAACAACTCGAAAAATTGGGCTGATCAAAATGAAGAAATACTCTCGTTTAAATTCAATGGCGTAAAAGAAATTTTTGAGCCAAGCAATTGTGGTCCTAGTTCATGCTTAACCTATCTTTCGGTTGAAAATATTAGTGCTGATACGCTAACTTTTAATTATTTTTTTCATAATAATCACAATAGTAGTGTTTCATTAACTGAAGGAACTATTTTTAAACTTGAACCCAATGCTATAAGAAGCTTAGGTAAACTAGAAAATCATTGCGACTCACAAACATTTGAAAGTATCTCAAATATTGAGGTAAAAGACATTATCAGGTATTAATGATTAGCCAACGCAATTTATTTTTAAGGTTTAATGCACAAACTACCGACTTCCCGCTTTGCATTGAAGTTGAAAAAGCAGATGGGATTTATCTGTATAGTCCTGATGGTAAAAAATACATCGATTTAATTTCTGGAATTTCAGTAAGTAATTTGGGGCATAGGCATCCAAAAGTAATTGAAGCCATTAAAAATCAATTAGATAAATATTTACATGTAATGGTTTATGGCGAATATATTCAAAATCCTCAAAGCCAATTAGCTGAAAAACTATGTAAAATTTACCCAGCCAATTTTGATAATGTTTACATTGTAAATTCTGGCTCTGAAGCCAATGATGGCGCTATAAAACTTGCTAAAAGATTTACCAAACGCCCCGAAGTGATTAGCTTTAAAAATGCCTATCATGGAAGTAGTCAAGGTGTTTTAAGTTATATGGGTGATGAGCAATTCAAAAGAAATTATCGTCCATTAATTCCAGGAAACAGAATTTTAAACTTCAATGATTTTATCGATTTAGATAAAATAAGTCATTCAACAGCTTGCGTAATTGTTGAACCGGTGCAAGCTGAAGCAGGAATTATTCCGCCTCAAAACAATTTTCTGCAAGCGCTAAGAGAAAAATGCGATCAAACTGGAACTTTATTGATTTTTGATGAAATTCAAACTGGATTTGGAAGAACTGGAACTTTTTTTGCGGCTGAAAAGTACAATGTAATGCCCGACATTGTTACACTTGCAAAAGGTATGGGAGGCGGAATGCCAATAGGTGCTTTTATGAGTTCAAAAAAAATAATGAACGTTTTAAAAGAAAACCCAATTTTAGGCCACATAACTACATTTGGTGGACATCCTGTTTCATGTGCTGCTTCACTTGCAACTATTCAAGTTATTGAAAATGAAAATCTTTTATCTCAAATTTCTGATAAAGAAAAACTGTTTAAGGAATTATTAATTCATCCAAAAATCAAAAATTTTAGAAGTTCTGGTTTATTGATTGGCCTTGAATTTGAAAATTTTGAAACCAATAAAAGTATAATTGACCGTTGCATTGAAATGGGATTAATTACCGATTGGTTTCTATTTAATAGCCACACTATGCGCATTGCACCTCCTCTCAATATTACTGATCAGCAAATAAAAGATGCTTGTGATATTATTTTAAAAGCCATCTAATTTTTTTATTCTTTCCAATTTTTAGACTTATCTAAAAATATTTTATACATTTGTCGAAAAATTAAATAATTATGACTTTTACAGAAGAAAATTATCTAAAAGCCATTTACAAAATATCGCATATAGAAGGCAAAAAGGAAGTCAATACCAATTCACTGGCTGAGCAAATGCAAACAAAAGCAAGTTCAGTTACTGATATGTTGAAAAAATTGTCAGAAAAAGAATTGGTTAATTATGAAAAATATCGAGGTTTCTCACTCACAAAAAAAGGTGAAAAAGTGGCGCTTTTCACCATTAGAAAACATAGACTTTGGGAAGTTTTTTTAGTTGATCACTTAAATTTTACTTGGGATGAAGTGCATGAAATAGCTGAAGAACTGGAACATATAAATTCTGAAAAGCTTATAAACAACTTAGATGAGTTTTTAGGTTTTCCAGAAAGAGATCCTCATGGAGATCCTATTCCAAACAAAAATGGAACAATAAACCACCACAAAGAATTTGTTTTAAAAGATTTAAAAGCTGGTGAAAAAGGAATTATTGTTGGAGTAAAAGAGCATTCTCCTAGCTTTTTGCAGTATTTAGATTCTCAAAATATTAAACTCGGAACTGCCATCGAAATGGATAATTTGTTTGAGTTTGATGGTTCAGTTGTGGTAACTTTTGATGGGATGGTAAAAACACTTTCACAAATGGTTTCGAAAAATTTATACATCAAAAAAATTGAAAACTAATTCGTTTTATGTCAACCAATACTAAAAATGAACTCAAAAACTACCTAAAAATTGGCGTTTTTATTCTTTGGCTGCATTTACTATTCTTAATTGTAATTCTTTCAGCCTGTAATGAAGAGAGTTCAAATAAAGTCAATGAAAAGCTTAAAATAACATGTACAACTGGTTTTGTAGCTGATGCAGTAAAAAACATTGTTAAAGACAAAGCTAATATTTGTACTTTGATGGGAGCTGGTGTTGATCCTCACCTTTATAAAGCTACTCAAGGCGATATTGCTAAACTAAATGAAGCTGATATAATAGTTTACAATGGTCTGCATTTAGAAGGAAAAATGACAGATATTTTTGAGAAACTAAAAACTCGCAAAACCATTATTGCTCAAGCAGAATTGATTAAAAATAGCAATCTTCTAAAACCTGATGGTTTTGAAAATAGCTTTGATCCACACATTTGGTTTGATGTAAATTTATGGTCTCAAACCATTACAAAACTTGGTGAAGCATTAGCTAAAACTGATACTATCAATTCAAAATTTTATTTAGAAAACACTCAGATTTATGTCGACTCTTTACTAAAATTAGATGAGTGGATTAAACTAAAAATTAATGAAATTCCTGAAAACCAAAGAGTTTTAATAACGGCACACGATGCGTTTCAGTATTTTGGAAATGCTTATAATTTGGAAGTGAAAGCATTGCAAGGTATTTCAACCGTTTCTGAATTTGGATTGAAAGATATAAGTGAATTAGTTAATTTTATTTGTGATAGAAAAATCAAAGCGGTTTTTGTTGAAAGCAGCGTTTCTCCTCGATCTATCAATGCAGTGATTGAAGGATGTAAAAGAAAAAATCATGAAGTAAAAATTGGCGCAACACTATTTTCAGATGCTTTAGGTGATGAAAATAGTGAAGAAAAAAATTATATAGGAGTAGTTAAATACAATGTAAATCAAATTGTTAATAGTTTAAAATAATGCCAGATTCTAGCGAAAAAATAGCCATTGAAGTGCATAATTTAACTGTTTCCTATGAAAGAAAACCAGTTTTATGGGACATAGATTTTTATATTCCAGAAGGAAAACTTGCTGGAATTATTGGTCCAAATGGTTCAGGAAAAACAACTCTTTTGAAAAGTATGATGGGTTTGCTGAAAAGCGATAGTGGATACATAAAAGTATTTGGAGACAATTTAGCTGAAGTAAGAAGTCGAGTAAGTTATGTACCGCAAAGAGAATCAGTTGATTGGGATTTTCCAGCTAACGTATTAGATGTGGTTTTAATGGGTAGATATTCTCCAAAAAATATTTTAAAAAGTTTAAGTAAAAATGATCATGAAATAGCTTGGGAAAGTTTAAAAAAAGTGGGCATGCAAGATTTTGCTAAACAACAAATTTCAAAACTCTCAGGCGGTCAGCAACAACGGGTTTTTATTGCCAGATCATTGGCTCAAAAAGCTGATTTATATATCATGGACGAACCTTTTGCAGGAGTTGATGCAGCTACTGAAAATTCAATATTAACACTATTGCAAGAAATGAAAAGCGAAGGAAAAACAGTTGTTGTGGTTCATCATGATTTAGAATCTGCCAAACGTTATTTCGACTGGATGATATTATTAAATACGCGTTTAGTGACTTTTGGCGATAAGGAGAAAGTATTTACCGAAGAAAATTTGTTAAATACCTACGGTGGAAAATCAACCATTCTTTCCAAACTTGGTCAAATAATTAAACAACAACATTTTCCGATTCGCGAAAAAGACGTAAAAGATCAATTATGACAAACAATTGGATTGAAAATACCTATCAATTTTTAAGCTTTTCTGATCCTAATTTACAATTCGTTTTAGCAGGATTAATCATTATGGGAGCTGCTTCTGGATTAGTAGGTTGCTTTATGCTTTTGCGTAATCAAGCGCTTATTGGTGATGCTGTTTCTCACTCCATTTTACCAGGAATTTGTTTTGCTTTTATTATTTCAGGAACTAAAAATCCTATTTATCTAATTATTGGTGCCACAATTGCCGGTTGGCTTAGCATTTTTGGAATAAACTACATTATTAAAAACAGTAAACTCAAAAGCGATGCGGCCATTGGTATAGTTTTAAGTGGATTTTTTGGTTTGGGTATTTTGCTTTTATCCTTTATTCAAAATTCAGGAAACGCCAATCAATCGGGTTTAGATAAGTTTTTATTTGGAAATGCCGCTGCTATTGTACCGCAAGAAGCAAAAGTAATTGCCTTCACAGCAGCTTTGGTGTTAGTTGTTTGTATTTTGTTTCTCAAAGCTTTTAAAATAATCGCGTTTAATTATGAGTTTGCCAAAGTTTCTGGTTTGCCAGTTAAATTTTTCGACTTTGTTTTAAATACTTTGGTCGTGTTAACTATTTCTACTGGCATACAAACCATAGGAATTGTGTTAATGTCAGCCTTGCTCATTACTCCTGCTGCTGCAGCTCGTTTTTGGACTTACAACTTGAGTAAAATGCTGATTATTTCGGCATTTTCTGGAGCAATTTCTGGCTTTTTGGGCGCTTATATTTCTTATTTATTTCCATCGATGCCAACTGGGCCTTGGGTGGTAATTGTTTTATCTGCTTTTGCCATCTTATCTATTTTATTAGCTCCTGAAAAAGGTGTTTTAGCGCGTTATTTTTTAAATATCAAGAATAAAAGAAAAATTGTTAGAGAAAATATACTAAAAGCATTGTATCAAATGGCCGAAGTAAAAAGCACAGAATTAGAAAGTTATTCCAAATCACAAATTTCTGATTTTAGAGGTTTTACCAAAGATGATTTAAATAAAGGTTTAAGCGATTTAATGTCATTAAGCTTGGCTTTTGAGATAAATGGTCGATTTGAATTAACTCAAAAAGGACTTGAAGAAGCCAAAAAAATTACAAGGCTTCACCGTTTATGGGAGTTATATTTAACCCAACGTTTTAATTTTGAAAGTGACCATGTGCACGGTATGGCCGAAACAATGGAACATTTAATTACACCTGAAATTGAAGCCATATTATCGAAAGAATTGAATTTCCCTGAAACCGATCCACACAACAAAATAATTCCTTATTAAAATGGATGCTTTTTTAATTATAACTGTAGGAGCTTTGGTAGCTATAAATAGCTCTTTATTGGGTTCTTTTTTGGTTTTGAGGAAAATGGTAATGGTGGGCGATTCTATTTCTCACAGCGTTTTGCCAGGCATTGTTTTGGGCTTTTTAATAACCGAAAGCCGAAACTCAATCCCAATGATGATTGGCGCAACCGCTTTTGGATTATTGAGTATTTTTTTAATCGAATTATTTCATAAAAGAGCCAAGGTACAATCTGATGCTGCTATTGGTATCTCCTACACTGCCCTATTTGCTTTGGGAATTATTTTGGTTTCTATGTTCACAGGAAAAATTGACTTGGATTTAGATTGTGTGCTTTTTGGGGAAATTGCTTATGTGCCTTTAGATTTATTGATTACTGAAAATGGATTCAACATGGGGCCAAAAGCTATTTGGATAAATCTAACTTTGTTATTGTTTATTTCAATTTTTCTTTTCGTTGGTTGGAAAGCTTTGGTTTTGAGCAGTTTTAATGAAGCTTATGCTATAAGTATTGGCCTCAAAACAACTTTTTGGAACTATGCACTCTTATTTTTTGTATCACTCTCAACTGTCGTTTCTTTCGAATCTGTGGGTGCTATTTTAGTAATTGGGTTTTTAATTATTCCTGCTTCTAGTGCCTATTTGCTGACCGAAAATCTCAAAAAAATGCTTTTAATTGCGTGCTTAAACGGTATTATAAGCTCCATTTTAGGTTATTTTTTAGCAGCTTATTTAAACGCATCCATTTCTGGTGCCATGATTGTAATAAGTTCTATTATTTTTGTGGCCGCTTTGGTTTATCAGCAAATTATGAAAAAAAGTAATCAAATGAACCAAAGTGTTGATTTTCTTGAAAAATGAGCGCAAAAAAGACAAAACAAAATATAGAGATAAGAAACAAAAGAGCTTCGTTTGAATATGAGTTTTTGGATGTTTTTATTGCAGGAATTCAACTTTTTGGAACTGAAATAAAATCAATTAGAGCCGGCCAAGCCAATATTACCGATTCTTATTGTTTTTTAATAAACAACGAGCTTTTTGTAAAAAACCTTCATATTTCTGAATACATAAATGGCACTTACAACAATCACCTGCCCTTACGTGAGCGTAAATTGTTATTAAAACGAAATGAGCTTAAAAAGCTAGAAGTTAAATTAAAAGATGTTGGATTAACCATTATTCCTATCCGACTGTTTATTTCAGAAAATGGTTACGCCAAACTAGAAATTGTGGTTGCAAAAGGGAAAAAATCATTCGATAAGCGTGAATCTATCAAGGAAAAAGATATTCAAAGAGAAATAGATCGAAAATTTAGGGTTTAGCGTTAGCCACGAATGCACGAATGAAAACTATTGCGCGGTTTTAAACTAGTCATGAATGCACGAATAAATTTGTTTTAAGAACAATAATTTAGCTTTGAATGCACGAATAAAGACTATTGCGCGGTTTTAAAATAGTCATGAATGCACGAATAAATTTGTTTCGAGAATAATAATTTAGCCATGAATGTAGGAATGAAGACTATTGCGCGGTTATAAAATAGCCACGAATGCACGAATGAAAACTATTGCGCGGTTTTAAACTAGCCACGAATGCACGAATAAATTTGTTTCGAGAACAATAATTTAGCCATGAATGCAGGAATGAAGACTATTGAGCGGTTTTAAACTAGCCACGAATGCACGAATAAATTTGTTTTGAGAATAATAATTTAGCCACGAATGCACGAATAAATTTGATTTGAGAACGATAATTTAGCCACGAATGCACGAATGAAGACTATTGAGCGGTTTTAAAATAGCCACGAATGCACGAATAAATTTGTTTTGAGAACGATAATTTAGCCACTAATGCACGAATGAAAACTATTGCGCGGTTTTAAAATAGCCACGAATGCACGAATAAATTTGTTTTGAGAACAATAATTTAGCCATGAATGCATGAATGAAGACTATTGAGCGGTTTTAAAATAGCCACGAATGCACGAATAAATTTGTTTTGAGAACAATAATTTAGCCATGAATGCAGGAATGAAGACTATTGAGCGGTTTTAAAATAGCCACGAATGCACGAATAAATTTGATTTGAGAACAATAATTTAGCTTTGAATGCACAAATGAAGACTATTGCGCGGTTTTAAAATAGCCACGAATGCACGAATAGAAAAAAGCTACTTCGCAGAAAGTTTAGCCACGAATGCACGAATTAAACTCCTTTGAGACTAAAGATTACAGCGAATACACCAATAATTAAACATTCGTGCATTCGTGGCTTCTTTTTTCTATTATAATTTAAGTTTACTCATTCGCGGCTTCCATATTAATTGCGCTTGCGAGGTAATTTATAAAAATGCCAAATTAAAATAGGCAATAAAAACAAATCGAAAAGAACCGCTAAAAAAAGTGTTAGCGATATTAAAACGCCTACATAAAAAGTGCTTTGAAAACCTGAGAAAAACAAAGACGCAAAACCTGATGATAAAATTATGGTAGTCATAATTACAGCCTTTCCAGTTGATAAATAGGTTTTAAAAAGGGCGAAAAACAAATTCCGGCCTTTGTTCAATTCAATTTTTAGTTTGCTTAATAAGTGTATAGAATCATCAACTGCGATTCCAAAAGCAATTGTGAAAATTATAGAAGTCGAAATTTTTAAATCTATTCCTGAAAATCCCATAATTCCTCCTAACATTAATAGTGGTAATAAATTGGGAACTAAGGCAATAATTATCATTCTAAATGATTTAAACATAAGTCCCACAATGAGTGAAATAACAAAAATTGCCACCAATAATCCTTGAACCATGTTAGTAGCTAGGTACAAGTTGTTTTTATCAATTAGTGGTGATGTGCCGGTTATTTGAAGACTTAAAATGGATGAATCTATATTTTTTTGAATAAATTGATTTAACAATTCTGTTCTTTTTAAAATGGTGTAACTTCCTTCATCTCTCATTTTACCACTTATTCTGCCTTCCTTTGTGCTATCGATATAAATTTTTCTAAAGTCTTTTGTATACCGAAGTGCTAACATTAACTTTTCCGCTTTTTCCCAAGAAACAGAATCTTCAGGAAGTTTAAAATATGCGGCATTTCCTCCATTTAAAGCCTGATTGATGCCTTTTACAGCCATTAAAGGAGAAATTAAAAATCCTGTTTTAAATGAATCGCTCAAATAGGTTTCTAGCTCATTAAATTCTGCCAAAACATCCTTATCGAAAATGTCTTTATTGCTATTAATTTTAAAATACATTTCAAAAGGTCGAACACCTGCATAATTTTCTTCGAAAAAGACAAAATCGAGTCTAAGTTTATCGTTTCGGCTAATATCATCTAATAAGGTACTATCAATTTTGATTTTAGAAATTCCATAAATCGATAATATTAATAATATGAAGGAGAACGTATAAATTATTTTCGGGTTTTTCATGGTGAATTTGAACATACCAAAAAGGAATTTTCGCCAACGCAATTTGTTTTCAATTTGATTGGAAATTTTGGGTTCTTTTTTTAATATCAAAACTGCAGGAAAAAAAGTAAATGCTATTACAAAAGCAAGCATAACCCCCACTCCTATTATTATTCCAAATTCGCGAATTGGAATGATGTTGGTGGTTAACAAACTAAAAAAACCAATGGCGGTAGTAAACGAAGTTAAAAAAGTTGCCATTCCAATTTCTTTCAAAGTTATACTTATGGCTTCTTTTTTACTTAATCCTTTTCTCAATTCTTCAATGTATCGGCTATAAATATGAATTACATCAGAAATGCCTACTACAAACATAATTAATGGCAAAAGTGTGATTAAAACATCCATTTTTTTACCCACCAATCCCATAAAACCCATTAACCAAATAATAGAAAATAAAACTACCATTAAGGGAACAAAAACAGCCCACCAATTTCTAAAGGTGAACCATAAAAACAAGGTTAACAACACAATTCCCATTGACATATAAAAAGCCAATTCGAATTGCATTTTTTGAACAAAAATTCTTTGCGCGTGAATTTTACCTGCAATGTGATAATCATCAAAATCGAGGGCAGTAATATTGTTCTCTATAAAATCGGCTAATGAGTCGGATTTTGCTTTTGATGGATTTTCAACATTTTCTATAACAAAAGCCAGAGACTGCGCATTGGTTGAAAAAAAAGTACCCACTAATTGTTTCGACTTAAAAATTCTTATCGAATCCTTTTCATATAATTCTGGATTGTTCCAATGCAAAAAAGGAACTTCAATGGCTCCAAAATCATTAATAACAGGGTATTTTAAAGTGAAGGGTGAATTTACTTTTGTTATAAGTGGATATGACTTTAAAGTGTCGTTTAGTTTTTTGGCTTTTTTTAGAAATGTTTCATCAAAAATCCCTTTTTTGTTATCAATGGCTATTAATACAAAGTCATTATCGTTCTCAAATTTTTCACGATACTTTAGAAAAAATTCAATGTCGGAATCGTTTATGGGAAAAAATCGTTCAAACTCATAATCAAACTTAAGTTGGGTAGCAATAAAACTTAAAAACAAGGTGATTAAGGCGAAAACACTTATGATTTGTTTGGAATAATCAAACAAAAACTGGAGGTATTTTTTCAAGGCAATAGATTTTTTCCAAAACTACACTTGAAAAGCTAAAATGTTTAGTCCATATTGTTTTCTTTTTCACTATTTGATTTTAATACATAGGTTTTACCAACAATATTATGAATAACCTCGTCAAGTTCATTGGTTGTTAGTTTAAGAAAATCGAACAATTCTTTGTGTTTTGCATCGAGTTTTACTTGATTTTCAATTAAACTTATTAAACCCATAATGGTTGCTACAGGTTTTCTAATTTCATGAGAACTTATAAAAGCAATTTCGCTTAATTTATCATTTTTAAGTTGTAATTGATTTTCGAAACTTTTACGAGCTGTAATATCATGAACGACAACTAATCGGGCGTTTTCAAAACCCATATCTAACGTATGCGAATGTAGCTCAACATCAATCAATTCACCGTCATTTTTTTTATGTTGCCATTCACCAGAATAAGTTAAACCTGAAACAATTTTATAATCATCTAGCATGTCTAAAAATCTATACTTTTCAGATTCAACAAAAATCTCAAGTACTTTTAGCTGTTTAAATACATTTTCTGGATATCCATAAAAAACTAATGCAGCTTGATTAGCCATTAATATTTGTAATGAATCTAAATCATAAGCGTACATTGGGATAGGATTATTTTCGAAAAGGTATTTATAACGTTCCTCAGAGTTTTTAATGGTATCTAAATTCTTTTTTCTTTCAATGCTGTAACGAATTGATTTTTCGATAACTACATCATTTATTTCGCTTTTAATAAGGTAGTCTTGGGCCCCCATTTTTACGGTTTGAAGGGCTGCGTTGCTATCAATTAAATTTGATAAAATTATAATCGGTAAATCGTTTGCAATTTTTTTTGCCTCAATAAATGTTTGAACACCTGAAGAATCCATCAAAGTTAAATCGAGAAGTAAAACATCTATTTTATTTTGCTCAATAATGAGAGCTGCATCTTCTAGATTTTCTGACTCAAAAATTTTATTTATTAATATATCTGTTAACTGCAAAAGTTCTTTTAAAAGATAAATGTCTTTTTGACTGTCTTCAACAATTAAGATGTTGATGGCTGAGTTATGCATTGGAGTGACTTGGAAGTTTAACAATTGATAACCAATATTCTTCTATATTTTTCACTACCTCAATAAATTTCTCAAAATCAACTGGTTTGGTAATAAAACTGTTTGCGCTTTTGGCATATGAATCCATTATATCTTTTTCAGAGGAAGAGGTTGTTAGAATAACAATAGGAATTGATTTGTGTTTTGATGATTTTATTTTTTCTAAAACCTCTTTACCATCAACCTTGGGTAGGTTTATATCCAATAAAATTAAATCGGGTAATTCATCCACATTTGGTTGGTCAAAAATAAAATTAAGGGCTTCTTCTCCATCTCTTGCAATCGAAATTTTATTTTTCAATTTTCCTTCATTTAAAGCCTCCAAAGTAAGTATTAAATCTCCTTCGTTATCCTCTACAATAAGTATGTGAATTGGTTTCATAGCTCAAAATTTATCTAAATTTAAAAAATATTATCTTTATTCAATACAAAAAAGAAAGTTGAACCAACACCATTTTCTGATTCTAACCAAATTTCACCTTGATGTTTTTCAATTATTTTTTTACAAATTGCTAGGCCAATGCCTGTTCCAGAATATTGAGATGAATTGTGTAATCTTTGAAAAATAACAAAAACTTTTTGATAGTATTTTGGGTCAATCCCAATTCCATTATCACTTATAGAAAACTGATATTGATTTTTACTTTCTTCGCATTTTATGATTATTTCAGGATTTCTTCTTGGATGTTTGTATTTTAATGCATTGCTAATCAAATTTTGAAACAATTGCATCATTTGAACTTTTAACCCATAAATTTTTGGTAATTTATCTACTGTAATTTTTGCTTTATTTTCATCAATTGATAATTTATAATTTTTGATTACTTGGTCTACTGTTTCATTCAAATCAATTAATTCAAATTTGTCGTTATTGCTCCCCACTTTAGAATATTCAAGCAAGTCTAAAATCAATTTTTTCATTCTATCTGCCCCATCTACTGCAAAATGAATGTATTTATTAGCCGTTTCGTCTAATTCATTTTTATATTTTTTCTGCAAAAGCTGTAAAAAGCTGCTCACCATGCGAAGTGGTTCTTGCAAATCATGAGAAGCAACGTAGGCAAATCTTTCAAGTTCAATGTTCGAATTAAATAACTCATTGGCTTTTTTCTCTAAGGTTTTATTTAAATCGATAAGCATTAACTCATTTTTTTTGCGTTCGGTAATATCTTGCATAGCACCAATCATTCTTGTAGGTTTACCAGTTAAATCTCTAATTATCATTCCACTATCGGCCACAAAAACATAATTACCTTTTCCATTTTTAAATCTATATTCATCTGTCCAAAAATTATTGCTTGAATTAATGGCCTGATTTAAACTTTCCAGCACTCTTTCTTTATCTTCAGTAAAAATTAAAGTCTCCCATAAATCTAAATTTTCTTTTTCTGATTTTGGTTTAATGTTAAAAGTTCTCCAAAATCCTTCACCCCAATAAACCTCTTTAGTTAATAGATTATAATCCCAAATAGCGTCTTGAGTGGCCATTGAAGCCGCTTTATATCGCTCATTAGCCATTGCAATTTCTTTTTGAGCTTTATCGTTTTCGAAAATTAGACTCATAATTTTCGCTATTCTTTCAATGGAATTTAATTCAAATTCAGAAGGCAATTTGTTTTCTTTAAAATAAATTCCAAACACAGCATCCACTGCTTTGCTAGAGCCAATAATTGGAAAGGACCAGCAAGATTTAAAGCCATAAGGTTCTACCAATTGTTTATAATTTTTCCAATAGGGGCTGTTATCAATATCATCCACAAGAACATTAGATTTTAAATAGGCAGCTGTTCCGCATGAACCTGTTTCTGGACCATAGGTTAATCCATTTATTTTTGAAGTAAAATCATCATTTAAGCTTGGTGAAGAAATGGTGTATACTGTTTTTTCGGCATTGTTTATGCCAAGCAAAGTGCAATTCATTCCATAAAATATTTTCTCCAAACCTTTTAAAATAAAATCGACCTGTGTATGAACATCTACTAACTGCAAAGAATTTAATTCTAAAGTTTCTTTTTCTAAGCTTAGTAATAAATCTTGCTGTTTTTTGAGGGTTATATTTTTAGAAAAAACCATCAATTCATCATTTAATGGGTAAGCTTCAATTTCAAACCATTTATGAATAGGAGCATAAAACTCTTCAAATTTTACTGGCACATTTTCATTAAATGCCTTTAGGTATTGCTCATAAAATTTTAACTCTTTTGCTTTAGGAAATATTTTTAGAAAATTTCTATTCAGTAATTCATCATCATTTTCAACACCCACATCGCTCTTAGCAACTTGGTTGAAAGAGGTTAAAATCCAATTACGATTAATTGTAAATAAGCCATAATCCAAATTTTCTATTACGTTATTTAGCTTTTGGCCTAATGTAACTAATCTTTCTTTGTAAGCTACAACTGATGTAACATCTCTGGCAACAGCATATACTAATTGATCTTTTTCTGAAAATGAAGCTGACCACTGCAAATGCACCAAACTTCCATTTTTATGGACATAACGATTTTCGAAATTGCTAACCGAATATCCTTGATTTACTTTTTTTGATTTGTTAAGTGTTTTTTCATAATCGTCTTTATATAACAAATTGTAAACCGTTTTACCAATTAATTCCACTTCTGTGTAGCCTAAAATTCTTTCAACTGCCTTATTTATTTTTACAAACTGCCGATCTTTATTTACAGTAATAATTAAATCAAGTGAATTATCAAGAATTTTTTGTTTTTCATTATTTGATTTTTCAAGCTCTTGATGAGCTATTTGTAAGGCCTTTTCCCTTTCTTTTCTTTCAGTAATATCTTTTAAAACTCCAATAAAAAAATGTTTGTTTTTTAAAGTAAGTTCATTAAACGAAATCTCAATTGGAAAAAGATGGCCTTTTTGATGCTTAGCTAATACTTCAATTGACTGCCAATTTATCTTTTTTTCTTTGGTTTTTAAATATCTTTTTAATCCATTAAAATGAGCATTTACATTATTTTCAGGCTGAATAATTGATAAAGGCTGACCCTTTACTAAATCAATATCCTTAAACCCAAATGTATTTAGAAATGAGTCATTTATATATTGAATTTCACTTTCATCATTTATAATAATTACACTATCAATAGATGTTTTTAGTACCATTCTGTAAAACAATTCAGCCTCTTCTACTTCAATCTGAATTTTGCGCTTTTCAGTTACATCTTGCGCATAAATTCCCACTCCGTCTATTTGATTTAAATTATTAAAAATTGGTTTGTATTTTATTTGAATAATTACAGTGTCATTTTCTTTAGGAATATTTAATTCAGATTCCATTTTTTCGCCTGCTAATACTCTTTGATATAGTATTTTAAGCATTTCAATTCTCGAAGAATCTGCATAATCAAATATTGAAGTACCAATTTTAACTTCTTTGTTAAATAAAAACTGAAATTTGTTATTTGCCTCCTTATTTAGTGAAATAATTTTTAAAGATTTATCTAATAAAATGAAAAGTTCCTCCGTATGATTAATCAAATAATCAAGGCTTCGTTTTGATTGAATAAAATTTTGTTCAGCCTGTTTTTGTCCTGAAATATCTTTCAAATTAAGAACAAAAACATTTAAGTTTTCAATATGATTTAAATCATTGACATAACCTTCTAACCATACTTTTTTTTCTGTTATGCTTTGAATGGAAAATTCTACTTTACTCGGAAACCCAGGATTTTGGGATGCTAAATTAGTTTGGGAGAGAAAATATTCTTTGAATTCAGTTTCTAAAAAGTTCAAAAAACTTTGATTATGATAGCTATCACTAACAAAACCAAAGCAAGCCATTCCTGATGGATTTAAATATTTAATTCTTTTTTCAATATCAAAAGTTACTACTATTTCACTGCTGTTTTCAACTAGTAATTGAAATTTTTTGATATTTTCAATTATCCTATCGTTGCTTATGTCTTTCAAAAATAAAACGGAAAATATTTTATTAAAAACACTTGTTAAATTTATTTGTTTAATTTCAAAACGTTTGTTTGTTTTATGTACCTTATTTTTAAAAACCAAATCATGCATTTTTTTATTTTCAAACTCTAATTTTGAAAAACCAATTTCTTCCATTTTTTTATTTTGAATTTCATTGTTATTTAGCTTCAAAACATTACATGCATTTTGGTTAGCAAAAACAATAACATTTAAGTCATTTAACAACAAGAATGATTCATTGCTACTCTCTAATAAAAGCTGAGATTCTGATGAAAATTGCTTTAATGGATTCTTATCAATCATTCAACTAATTGTTTTATGTTTATAATATTCAAAATAAAATAGACAATGAAGGTAAAAATCAAAATTAAATTTCTATAACTAAATTCACGGAAATCCTACATACTTAACATCTAAAAATATGATTGATAAAGATATTTCAAGACTTTCTAGATTAACTGCAATAATGACTTTATTACTTTCAAAAAAATCTTTATCGGCTCATTTTATTGCCAATAAATTTGAAATTAGTGTACGAACAGTTTATAGAGATATTAAAGCACTAGAAGCAGCAGGATTGCCAATTGTAAGCGAAAATAAATTAGGTTATTCTTTAATGGACGATTATAAACTTCCTCCTATTATGTTTACCCAAGAAGAAGCAATTTCATTTTTGACAGCTGAAAAATTTATGGAAAAATTGACAGATAAACATACATCTATTGCATTCGATTCAGCCATTGCTAAAATAAAATCTGTTCTAAAAAATGCTGATAAAAAACTTTTGGAAAATTTGGATCAAAATATTGAAGTAATCAGCAATCCCTATTTAATAAAACAAAAAAACGACAATCAATTTATTCCTGAAATACTTAACAGTATTGTAACCAAAAATGTCGTTTCAATTGAATATGAAAAAGTTCATACCAATGAAAAAACGACTAGAAATATTGAACCAATTGGTATTTATTTTTCAGGTTCTAGATGGTTTTTAATTGCATTTTGTTTGCTTAAAAATGATTACAGAAATTTTAGAATTGATAAAATTTTAACTTTAAAACAAACCAATCAAAAAACTGAAAAACAACATCCTACTTTAAAAAAATACCTACAACAAATTTCAGCTAGCGAAAAAACTTTAGAAAAAGTAGTTATTACCATGGCAGTAAAAGATGTTCACAAATTAGGAGAACAAAAATATTATTTAGGTTTTGTGGAAGAAAAATTTGAAAATGAACAAGTTGAAATGACTTTTTTAACCGCTTCATTAAATGGATTTGCTAAAGCCTATTTAATGTATGCTGATTTTATGAAAATTAAAGAACCTAAAAAATTGAAACAAATTGCCAAGGATTTAGCGAAAAAAATTATCAAAAGACTTTAATTTAAAATAACTGACATAGGGTTGTCAGTGGTTGTAATTTTATTTGCTTTTAAATATTAAAAAATCATGGAAAATCAATTCAAATCAAATTATCAAACCACCATTAAAGCCAAAAAAGAAAAAGTTTGGGATGCTTTAACAAATCCTGAAATAGTGAAACAATATTTTTTTGGTTCTGAATTAAAATGTAATTGGGAAATTGGAAGTCCCATTTATTTTAGAGGCGAATGGGAAGGCCAAAAATATGAAGACAAAGGAATTGTGTTAGCCTATATCCCCAATCAATTTCTTTCTTTTTCATATTTAAGTAATTGGAGCAATTTGCCTGACTTACCTGAAAATTATTTAACAATTACTTACGAAGTTAAATCGATTGATGAAGGAACTGAGCTTACAATTACACAAACCAATTATGATGAAGAAAAAGCCAAACACTCAGAAGAAAACTGGGCTCAAGTGATGGATGGGATGAAAAAATTAATTGAAACAAATTAGCTTGTTTATGTTTACTAAATTAACCTTAAGACTTACTATTCAATAAATTACATTTGGAACTAAGATTTAAATTGCCTCAAAAAAAGAATGCGCACACTGATCGTTTTCAGTGATGCGCATCCAACCTTAACCCTATGAAAAAATTTTTATTTCTATCTAAAACCCAAAAGTCGAGTTTTTATTCAAGGGCATTTTCTAAAATATGTTAATCTAATGAAAATTTAACTTTCGATTTCCAAACTAAAAACTGTTATTTCAGGCTTTATTCCTAAGCGACCATTGTACCCTACAAAACCTAAACCACGATTTACATATAAAAACTGATTTTTGTTTCTATAAAGTCCAGCCCATTGTTCAAATATAATTTGGGCAGGACTTAATTTAAATTTTTCCATAAATATCCCAATTTGCCCGCCATGTGTATGCCCCGAAAGTGTTAAATCTATCTCTTTAAATTTTGGAATTATTTCAGCATCCCAATGCGTTGGATCATGGCTTAAGACTATTTTAAAAACTTCATTTGGCAAGTTTTCTGTAGCTTTTTTTAAATCGCCATAAGATTTAAAACGGCCTTTAGCACTCCAATTTTCAACACCAATAATGGCTATTTTATCTTCATTTTTTTCAATCATTAAATGCTCGTTACAAAGCAGATTCCAACCCATTTTAGCATGCGCGGTTTTCATCTTGCCTTTTTCAGCATTTTTTTCAGCATCACTTTTCCAATTCATGTAATCGCCATAATCATGATTTCCTAAAATAGAAATCACGCCATGTTTTGCCTTCAATTGACTTAAAACATCTATAAATGGATAAACTTCATCAGTTTTATAATTTACCAAATCGCCAGTAAAAACAATTAAATCGGCATTTTGAGCATTAATTAATTCAACAGCTTTTTTTAATGGTTCGGCACTTAAAAAACTTCCAGCATGAATATCAGAAATTTGTAAAATTTTAAATGCTTGAAAAGCTTTAGGAAGATTTTTAAAACTTATCTTTTGCTTAACAATTTCATAATCAAAGGCTGTTTTTAACATTCCAAAAAGCAATGAAACAAAAGGAATAGCTGCCACACCCAATCCTATTTTTGAAATAAATTTTCTCCTGCTTTCCATGGAAACTTTGGCATAATTTTTTCTAAAAAGCGAGGTTTTCAAATCAGTAATTAAAAAATAAAAACAAGCAAAAATTTTAGAAACAGTGAGTGTGAAAATGAAAGCTAATGGAATTAAATACAGGTTCTTATTCCAATCTTCAGGCGATAAAAAAATAATGCTCAAAGTGAACAAAACCGAAAAAATTGTATTAGTTACATACAACTTTCTGAAAGTTTTTTTTAATCCAATTAACGATTTAATTCTTTGAAAAAAATAAAAATCAATTAATAAAATTAAAACTATGAAAAAGAGTTGCCTCGTAATTAGCATTTCTATTTGTTTATTTACCGTTCATACTGTTTTTTGGTTGCTTTAAGCCCACAAAATGCAAGCTTAATATAAAAAAGAATGTCGGCCAATAGAATCAATTTAAATTCGCAGCGTTTTGTAAACCACTCTTAATAAAAATCATGAAATCAAAACTTCAACTTTTAACTATTTTATTTTCTATTTTTCTTTCTTACTCTGCAATTGCGCAGCAAAAATACACCATAAGCGGATACATTAAAGACGCAGGAAATGGCGAAGAATTGCTTGGTGCAGCCATAATTGTGAAGGGAAAAGGCGGAACTGTAACCAATATTTATGGATTTTATTCGCTAACACTCGAACAAGGAATTTATGATGTAGAATACTCTTACATTGGTTATGAAACCAAAACTGAAAAAGTAAATCTCAACAAAAACACTACCATAACTATCAATTTATTGCGAAAAGACATGAATTTACAAGAGGTAGTTATTACTGGTGAGGCACAAAACAAAAACGTTTCGGAAGTAAAAATGAGTACTGTGAATTTGAAAATGGAAACCATCAAAAAAATTCCTGCTTTGATGGGTGAAGTTGATGTTATACGGGCTATTCAAATGTTACCCGGTGTTCAAAGTGGTGGTGAAGGTTCTACAGGTTTTTTTGTAAGGGGTGGCGGTTCAGACCAAAACTTAGTTTTGTTAGATGAAGCTACTGTTTACAATGCCTCTCACCTATTGGGATTTTTTTCTGTTTTTAATCAAGATGCTATTAAAGATGTTCAGCTTTATAAAGGCGGAATTTCATCAGAATATGGAGGAAGATTGTCTTCTGTGCTTGACATAAGAATGAAAGATGGAAATGATAAAAACTTTCAAGCATCGGGCGGTATTGGACTTATTTCATCAAGATTAACAGTTGAAGGACCATTGATTGAAAAAGGTAAAGGATCTTTTATTGTTTCAGGCAGAAGAACATATGCTGATTTGTTTTTGAAACTCTCCAGCGAACCTGCTCTAAAAAATAACCAATTGTATTTTTGGGATTTAAATGGAAAAGTAAGCTATAAGCTGGGAGAAAAAGATAGAATATTTTTATCAGCCTATACAGGAAAAGATAAACTAGGTATTCGCGATGTAGCTGGAATTGGTTGGGGAAATCAAACCGTAACCGCCCGATGGAATCACTTATATAATGCCCGTTTGTTTTCAAACCTGACATTAATTTTTAGTAATTTTAATTACAATATTGGAATTCCAAATGGCGAATTAGCTTTAGATTGGATTTCGAGAATTAGAGATTATTCCGTAAAAAACGATTACACATATTATTTAAATACCAAAAACACCATCAAATTTGGTTTTCAAAGCACCTTGCATCAATTCAAACCTGGTGAAATTATACCTGGTGAGGACAATAAAAATGTGCAACCCTTTGAATTACCAGAAAAAAGAGCTCTTGAAAATGCTATTTATGCCAACAATGAAATGAAAATTGGTGCTAGAATAATTATGCAATATGGATTGAGATTTTCCACCTTTAGCAATATTGGTAGAGATACTATTTATCAATTCGATAACAACTACGATACTACTGGATTTAAAGCTTATAATTCTGGTGATTTTTTTAACACATACACAGGATTTGAACCTCGCTTTTCAATTAAATATTCTATTAATGACGAAAGTTCTATCAAAGCTTCATATAATAGAATGTTCCAATATTTGCATTTAGCTTCTAACTCAACCAACTCAGCACCTTATGATATTTGGGTGCCAAGCAGCTCTAATATTAAACCTCAAATGGCTGATCAAGTTGCTTTGGGATATTTCAGAAACTTTAAAAACAATGCTTACGAAGCTTCGGTTGAAGTCTATTATAAAGACATTACCAATCAAATAGATTTTACTGACAGAGCTGAGCTTTTAGCCAATAAATTGATTGAAGGAGAAATTAGAGCTGGAAAAGCTAATTCTATAGGTTTAGAGTTGTTTGTTAAAAAGCAAACCGGAAAATTAACTGGTTGGATTAGCTACACTTTATCTAAAACAACCAGAACAATAGATGGAATTAACAATGGTAAAACCTATTTAAGCAATTATGATAGAAGAAACAACTTATCTATTGTAGCTTCTTATGAAATTAATAAACGATTGTCTTTCTCAGCCAATTTTATTTATATGACCGGAGCGCCATTTACTGCACCAGTTGGCCGATATAGCTACAATGGAATGATTATTTCACGTTACAGCGATAGAAACTCATCTAAAATGCCTGATTTCCACAGGATGGATGTTTCGCTAACGCTAAAAAACAAAAAGAAAAAAGAACATCAAAAGTTTGAAAGCGATTGGAATTTTTCAGTTTACAATGTCTACAATAAAAAGAATCCTTTTACCTTAAACTTTAAACAAAACCCTGATAGACCTGATGAAACACAAGCTGAAATGACCTATTTATTTGGTATAATACCTTCAGTAACTTATAACTTCAAATTTTAAGAAAATATGAAAACATTTAATTCTTTTTACACAATCGTTTTATTAGCTTTAACTTTAACAAGTTGTACGAAAATTATAGATTTTGATTTAGAAGATTCTGAACCTGTAGTGATTATTGAAGCAATGATAACTGACAGACCCGAACCTCAAATTGTAAAACTATCATTGTCAGGTCCTTATTATGGAAAAAATACAACACCTGCCCTTTCAGGTGCTGAGGTAACCATAAACGACAGTTTAGAAACACATGTTTTAACTGAAACTGAGCCTGGAATTTATAAAACTGCTGTAAATTTTGTTGGAAAAGATAGAAGAACCTATCGTTTAAGTGTAAAACATGAAGGAAAAGAATACACTGCCGAAGCTTACATGCATCCGAAAGTACTTTTTGATACTATAAAAGTGGATTGGGCTAAAAGTTTTATTACTGGCGAAAGAGATACAGCAGAATATGCCATTTTGTTTTCAGGGCAAGAGCCAAGTACCAAAGGAAATATTTACATGTGGCATTATTCTATTAATCGTGTTTTAGAAACCGATACTTTAAGAAATGTATTTGTTCAAAATGATGACTTTGTGAATGGCACTTACTTTTTTGACTTTCCTTTTTATGAATTCCCAAAAAGAAAAGTAAAAGTTGGTGATACAGTTTTGGTTGAAATGTTTTCAATCAGCGAAGAATATGAAACTTTTCACAATGCTGTTTTGTTAGAAACTGATTTTAGAGGATTTTTGTTTGATGGCCCTCCGGCCAATGTTCCAACCAATATAAAAGGCGGTGCTTTAGGATTTTTTAGCGCAGCGGGCGTGTTTGGAAAATATACTATTGTCCCGAATTTATGATAATTTGGTTAGGTTTATAGATTTGGAAATTAAGCTCAAATTGATGCTTAATTTCCTATTTGAGGTTTATAATCAATTCCGATAAATCGACTTCTAAAGCTTTAGAAATTTCAAACAATTGAAAAATTGAAGTATTAACCTTTCCATTTTCTATTCTTTCCACTGATTGTCTGTCTTTGAATAAAAGTCTTGCCAATTCTGCTTGAGAAATATCTTTTCTTTTTCTGTGAAATTTAATATTTTCACCTAACTTAAAAAGAAATTCAGTTTTCTCCATTAATACAGATTTAGATTAATTTCGAAAGTGATTCTTGATTTTAATTAATTTGTCATCAAATTTGTTGCTTTTTAAATTTATTTCTATAATTGCATTACCTTAAAACCTATATTATGAAAAAAAACAATTTAATGCTTATTGTTTACCTCATTATAGTATGCATTCAATTAAAAGCGCAAGGAATTGATTACAAAACTATCGCATTCAAAAAGAAGCAGTTTTTTGTTGAAGCAACAGTTTTAGAAGCTTATTCTTATGAATCTGTTGGAACAGTCTATTCATCTCATATAATAAATATTTCCAAAATTTATTACGATGTAAACGAAAATCCTCCTGTTTTAAATTGTGGAACATTACAAGATATAACTATTGGCGGAGAATATGATGGTATAAAAGAAGCAAATTCTGCACATGGTTCGATTGGCTTACTGGAAGTTGGTTCAAAATGGTTTTTAAACCTTAATAAAAATACATATCCTTTCAACCCAGAAATAACAAACAATTCATTGGCTTGTTATTAAGCTCCTAGGAGTTTTATAAATTTAAACGAAAATCATTATAAAGAAGAAATACCATATGCTCATGGTTACAATTATCATTGGAAGACTAAAGAAGAATTAGAAGAATTTTTAAAAATAAGCAACTTTGTTTTTAACACTTGTCCGTAAATCAGTTAATATTTCTATAATTATCAATGAATTAGTTAACATTATTAAAAAAAATAATTCTTACCATTGCATTACCTTAAAACCTATATTATGAAAAAAAACAATTTTATCCTTATTGTTTGCCTTATTATAGCAGGCATTCAATTAAAAGCGCAAGAATTTGACATTCGAGCCGCAATTTTTAAAGGTTCCCAATTTTATGTTGAGGCAACAGTCATTGAAAGTCATTCCTATAAAATTGATAGAGAGATTTATTCTTCACATATAGTCAATATTTCAAAAATTTATTACGATGCCAATGGAAATCCCCCTGCCTTAAATTGTGGAACATTGCAAGTAATAACTATTGGAGGTGAATTTGACGGAATGGTTCATCAAGCATTTTCTCATGGAAATGTTGGCTTAATGAAAGTTGGTTCAAAGTGGATTCTAGCCCTAAATAAAAACACTGAGCCTTTCCAAGCAGAAATTACTGACAATTCACTAGCATGTTACTTAGCGCACGGAAATTCTTCAATTTTTATAGATGATAATTACTATGAAAATGAAAGACCATATGCTTCTTCTTATAATTTTCATTGGGATTATAAAGAGCAACTAGACGAATTTCTAGAGATGTATGGAATTGCCGTTTTAGAATGTCGTCCCAAAAATCTGAATGATGGAAAAGGCGATTTATTTCAATATGAAAAGTATATTCCTACAGACAAAGACAAAGCTATTGATAGCACTTTTCTAACTCAAAATTCAAGTTTTAACAATGAAGAAAGAAAAAATAGGTTTGAAAACCTAATGAACGAGAAAAAGAAAATGGTAAAAAAAAGTAATTCTCGAAATGTGCATAATGATGTAACTATTTCAAAACAAAATGCGAGATTGACAGGGATTTCTGAAAAATATCTTGAATTTGAAGTAGTTGCATCAACTACTGGAAGTAATTTTTATTTAGATAATTTACCTACACGATTAAAATATAATACAGATGCTTTTGGCCAAAACCTTGCATCCTCTTTAGGGCTGCAAGTTGTTTTGAGTAATGAATTTAATAATGGTACTTATGAAAGCCCATTATTAAATGCATATGACCATGATAATAATGTAATTGTTTTACCATTGAATATAAACTCTAACAATATCCAATTTGATAGAATTTTACTAACCTCAACACCTAAAGTACTATACACTGTTAAAATGAGAATTTCAAATTGCGAATTTCCTATGAAAATTGAATTTACTGATACCGATTGGATGAGTAATTTTCATTTATACACTGATAATGCAAATGATTCTTTGCTTGCTCCTTTCTTTGAAGTTGATACTTCTTATTATGAAAATCCATATTATCATGATGTAACATGTGTACCTTTTATAACTGGATACGATCTTGATGTTACTGGCGGCACAAATTCAGATTTAAATATAACTGGAAGGTATTTTACAAATATGGGACAAATAATGTTTAAGAATGCTGATAACCCAACTTTATATTTAAATGGTGTAGATGACATTGATATAAATACATGGCAAGATTCATACATAAACTTAACTGTACCATCTATAATAGAAAAAAATGCTCCACAAAATAGCTTTTTTATTCCTGGTACTGGCATTTTTAAAGTAGCCAACCGATTTAATTATAAAAGTGAAAGTTATGATGCAGTTAAAATCAATTATTCAATATCCAATTTGCTGCTAACAAATAACATAAAAGATAGACATAATTTAATTGGCACTAATGTTAATAATGGATATACAGTTCATTTGAATTCTGAAATTAGAAATGTACCATTAGCTGCTGAAGCTATAGAACAAGCAATTGCTGATTGGAATTGCGCAACAGGTTATAATATAACTATTGGGGAGGACACAGAATTATTCGGTTATGCGGCCGATGGCATAAATGTAATCTCAATGGTCAATTCATTACCGAATGATCAATTAATGGCGACTAGACATGAGCCTACCAAAACATGTAATTCAGATATTGGCACAATTTATAACAGAACTAGCTTTGATATTATGATCAATATGGATTTATCTAGTATTGCATCGGGGGCTAGCTGGCATTATAACACTACCGGTGATAAACCTTTAAATACTTTCGATTTTTATTTGGCTATCTCGCATGAATTAGGTCATGCGCACTTACTAAACCATGTTTTAAATACGAATGACATTATGTATCCAAATGATGATATTTATTTTGTTAATGCTATTAATAGAAGAAAAATCACTAAAAGTTATCATGCCATAAATGGAGGAAGAGATGTAGCTGATTTTTCAGCTTCAATTACTCCTTCAAGCTGTACCTACACTGGTTACGTTCCTTTACCTATGAGTGAAGAATGTATAGGACTTTCTGTTTATGATTTTTTAAGTCCTGAACATTTTAATCTTTATCCAAATCCTTCAAATAATTTTTCAATTTTAGATTTCGGAAACAATTTTATAGATGCTAATTTAATATTGTTGGACTATCAAGGCAAAGTAATTTTTCAAGATAAAATACAGAATAACTCTCATAAAATCGATGTTTCCAATTTAACTTCTGGTATTTATTTATTAAGAATTTCTGGTAAAAACATTAACCTCTCTAAAAAATTGGTAAAAAATTAAATTCTGTGGGAATAGAAGAAGAAAATGGGCGCTCTGTAAAGGGCGCTCAATTTTCAAATAAAAACGAAACGATGGATAACAGAAGAACACTTTTCACAATTGATGCCCTCTACGGAATTGGTTTTGTTGAAATTAATGATGATTTTTTATCGCAAGATTTACAATTGTACAGCAGTGACAATGCCAAAAGCCAAAAGAAAGGAAGAAAAAATAATAAAAGTTCTAAAACTAAAAAAGCGTGAATTTCTTCACGCTTTTTTTAAATTTTAATTTATTAAACTAAGCTATTCTTACACTTATAACGGCTTGTTCGATATGGTTAACCAAGTTGGCTGCTAAATTACCTCTTAACATTTGGCCCAAACCTTTTCTAGCATGGGTTCCTAAAGCTACAATTTCTATATTTTTTGACTTAGCAAAGTTGTAGATTCCCTCCTCTTCACTGTAATCAGAATAAACATTTACTGTATAATTTTCAAGCGCATTTTGCTTAACAAATTCGTTTAAAACACTTTCAATTTTATGATTTGGGCTAAAATTAACCGGAGTATTTACATACAACAAATGCAATTTTGAGTTAAATATTTCGGCCAATTTTTTTACTTCATAAAAAGCACTTTTTATTTCAGCTTTAAAGTCAGACGCAAAAACAATGTTTTCAAAATTTAATTCTTTTTGATTCATTTTTACGCTCAAAACTGGACATTTGGCCATTTTAACAATCATTTCAGCATTTGAACCACTAATTAATTCTTTTGATCCACTTGCGCCAGATGTGCCTACTAAAATTAAATCAATTTCATTTTTTTCGGCTATATCATTTAAATTATCAAAACTTGACGAAAATTCAAAAATCTGCATTACCCTCACTTGGTCAAACATTTTGTCTTTCAACAATTTAGCAAAACGTTTTTTAATAGCTCCTAAATAAATAAATCCCTCAGGACTAGTTTCTGCTGTGCTCCCTGTTTGATTGTAAGCAATTGGCAAATCAATGGTATGCATTAAATACAAAGTGGCATCGGTTTTTTTAGCCAATTCACAAGCTACTTTTAATGCGTTGTAAGAAATTTTTGAAAAATCAGTTGGAATTAAAATTCGTTTCATTTTAAAATTGTTTCCTCAAAAGTAGTTATTTGAAATAATCATAAAAATGAGTTTAATCAATTAATATTTTATTGGTTTTCAGTTAATATCAAAACTTGATCGTTGATTACTTCTATTTTTTGATAAATTTCATTTATAAAATTTTCACCGTTTTTGAGGTAATAAGGTAAAAAATTATCGAAACGTTCTTGAGGTGTTCCGTTTGGTTTTAGCTTTTGAATTATTTTGTCAATTGATTCTAAACTTCCTTCAAACTTTTTTTTCTGTGCTTTCACCAGTTTACTTTCCAAATTTTGAAAACTGTTTAAAGTTTTCTGCAATTCTGCTTGCAGCGTGTTTACCAATGAAGCATCAATTTTACTAATCTTTAATTCCGCTGTTTTATAAATTTTCGAAATTTCTTCTTTTTCATCATTCAAATGAAAATCTTCTTCTGAATTTTTGAAAACATATTCTTTTTTTAATTCTTCAACATTTTCAAAAATATGTTCTAGCTCAAAACCCAGTTTTTGCCACTTTTCTTGGGTATTTTTATCCATCAAATAAATAAAATTACGAGGAACCAAAATGGGGAAAAACAAATGATTGGCTTCAAACATTTTTTTGTATTCCAACCAATAAGCTAATTCACCAGGTCCTCCAATATAAGCCAAATTGGGCATTAAAAACTGCTGGAAAAGAGGTCTAGTAACTACATTTGGACTAAAGTTTTCAGGATTTAATTCAATTTCATTTTCCAATTCAGCTTTCGAAAAAGTTAAATCGGTATTTAAAACTTTGTAAACATTTTCTTCAAAAACTATTCTTTCGCGTAAATCATTTTTTAAGTAGAAAAAATTAATTTCTCTTGGTTTCACTTGAACCGATTTTAGCAATTCATTTTGCGTTAATTCTGCAATACTTTCTTCAACTTTTTGATAGTTTAATTGATTAAAAATATCTTCTTTAATATACTTTTTGAAAGCATTTTTAAAAGCCTTAGCATCTGGTTCAATGGTAATTAATCCATATTCTTGAAATAAAAAATCAACCAATTTTCTACTTGCTGCTGATAAATTATCAGATTGTAAATAAAATAACTCTAATTGCTGACCCAATTGAATAGCTAATTCAGAATTTCCTAAAATGGTTTTTAATTCCGTTATACTTTCCTCCAAAGCTGTATCGGGTTTAAACCTTCCTACTGCCCCACTTTGTTGACCATTCCAAACTATTTTTTTATTAAATAAATGAATGTGATTAATTTCTTCAAAATCATTGTCTTCCGAAGCCATCCAATAAACAGGCACAAATTCATATTCAGGATGTATTTGTTTTAATTGTTCACACAATTTAATAACTGAAAGAATTTTGTAAATAAAATAAAGCGGCCCTGTTGCCAAACAAAGCTGATGGCCAGTAGTTATGGTAAAAGTTTTGGGCGATTTTAGCTTTAAAATATTTTGATATTTTTTTCCTTCTTTTCCGTTCTGGCGAATTAACTCATCTATCAACAAATCTCTATCAGTTTCAAAATGGGAAATTTGACGAATGGCATTTTCGAAATTTTCAATTTTGGGCGCTAAATTTTGGTAATTTTTAAAGGCCTCATTTCCTTCAAAATAGTTTAAAATAAATGAAGAAAACTGATGGCTTTGGCGATAAGTAAATGAATGTTTTTGCAATTTCTTGTAAATTTTGGGTTGAAATTACTATTAAGTGTATGTTTTAAAAATTTGAAAAGTTATTTTGATTTTCTATTTTCTATAACCCAAATAAAATCAATTAGTTGAGGCTTTCGATTTAATTATTTTTAATAATCTATACTGCTTTTGTGGAAAAAGAATAAAAAGTAACCATAAAAACGTGGGTAAACTTTACCCATGTTTTTAGAACGTGGGTAAAAAACTGCAAAAAACGGACACGTTTTTAAAACATGGGATGTTTTTGGACATGAAAAAAATTGAAATAATTTAAAACCTCGCCACAAAAGCTCCTGATAAATTCACTGCATGGAATTGAATGTTGAGCGAATCGCACCAATTTTTCCAGCTTTCAGTTGACCAATTTCTATTGGTGCCATCTAACACAATTTGTTTGGGTAAATGATTTTTAGAAAAGTTTATTTTTTTGGGATAAACATTGTTTGAAACTATTAATATATCAATCGGTAAATCCATGTTTGACATAAACATCGATTGTTTATTCAACCAAAAAACAGCATAACTAGGGGTTTCAAAATAGTAGTCATGAATGTTTGACATTCGTTTAAATTTTTCTGTCTCTACCTTATCAGAATGTTCAATTTGAAGTGTATTCCAATAGTTTTTCATGTGGAAAGTCCATTTGTTTTCATTGTTCAAAAAAGCTGAATCAGATAATAAAAACTGCTGATTTCCTTTCACAAAATCGAAATTGCTAAATTGGTTAGTCGCATAAACATTCACCACATTTTGTTGTGCTGTTTTTAGGTTTAAATACAAATCATAAAAGCTTAAAACAAGCACCAAAGCCAATGATAACAGCAAAGTCCATTTTATTTTATGAATGAAAAATGCTGAAATAGAAACAATTAAAATATAAATTAAATACGTTTCTGTAACACTAATATTTACGCCTTCTATCAGTGAATGAGGCATTTTATCAAACAGTAAAACCAAATAATTCAACAACTTGACAGAGATATAAAAAATGAAATTTAGCAAATCGCCCAAAATGGGGATTTTATAAAATATCAAAAAGCTAAAGCCAGAATACATAACTCCAGTTGAGATAGGAATTACAAAAATATTACTCAATAAAAAATAGACCGGAAATTGATGGAAATACAATAAGCCAAGCGGAAAAGTGGCAATTTGTGCGGCAATTGAAACACAGGAAATATTCCAAATCCAATCAACAACTTTATTTTTAGTTACAATTAAATTATAAATCGGTTTATGAAAATAAATAATTCCAAAAACCGCTAAAAACGATAATTGAGCCCCAACTTCTGTCACAAAATAAGGATTGGCCAAAGCCATAACTAAGGCCGAAGCTGCGATTGTATTATAAATATTGGATTTAAAATTAAAGCCAAATGAAATTTGCACAAAACTAAACATGGTAGCAGCTCTGATAACCGATGGCGAGAACCCGGTTGCGAAAGCATATATCCATAATGCGATTATCAATAAAATGGCTTTCAACATTTTAAGCTTTTGATTTTTCTCTAAAAATTTCAACAAGGAGTTTAAAACCAAAAAAATAATTCCCACATGCAATCCTGAAACAGCTAAAACATGCATAGCTCCTGTATGAGAGTAAGCATTAACAATTTCATCGTCTAAAAACTGCTTTTCGCCAATAAGCAAAGCCATTGAAACCCCTAAATCATTTTCATTAATATCGTGTTCATTTAGAACCTCAAAAATCCAGTTTTTAAAAGCTATGGCTAATTTTTTTAATGAAAATCCATATTGTTTTTCAATCAAAATCAATTGATTTTTTTGAACCAACATTTGATGATAAATGCCATGAAAACTCAAATATCTTTTATAGTTGAACTCCTCTGGATTTTGAGGTGCATTTACTAATTTAGGCTGAGCAGTTGAAAATAAAACATCGCCATATTTTAATCCTAAACTATTAGCCGAATCTTTTACATAAACCATAAAATTGCCAGTGGCAGGCAAATACTCATTTCCTTTTTTTACCGAAAGTACTTGACAATTTAGCTTCACATTTTTTGCTCCTAGGATTACATCATCATCAATTTTCAGCACAAAACCATCAATATTTTCATATTTATCAAAATAATGGAGTTTAAATTTTTCAGTTTTTAAAATTGTAAGAACATAAGCCGAAAAAAATAAGGTGGAAAACCAAAATAAAAAGTAAGTTAATTTTATAAGTTTATTTTTGATATAACTTTTTTGGTAGGTTAAAATGGCTAAAATAATCAACAATAGAATCAAAATCAATAATGAAAATGAAATCGGAATATTTAGAAATATACCAAAAAGGATACCCGAAATTATAGGTATTAAAATTCTAGCGATAGGAAATTCGTTCCAACTCATGATAGTACAAATTTTAATAAAAAATAAGATAAAATATCAGATTGGAAAGATTTTAATGAGAACAGGCAGTATGAAAATCAATTTTAACTTAGCGCCATTAAATCAATCATATTTATGTTTCAATTTATAACCTTCACCCAAATTGGTCAAGTTGGTAAAATAGTCTTAAACAGGCCAGATGTATTAAATAGCTTTACCATGCCAATGGCTAAAGAATTTCAAAAAGCAATGGACATTTGTGCTAACGATAAAAATATTCGGGCAGTTTACATTACCGGAAACGGAAGAGCTTTTTGCGCAGGACAAGATTTAGCTGAAGCCACCGCTAAAAATGCCCCTAAAATTGAAGTAATTGTAGAAGAAACTTACAATCCTATCATTTTAAAAATTAGAAATATTGAAAAACCAGTTATTTGCGCTGTAAATGGTGTTGCAGCAGGCGCTGGAGCAAATATTGCCATTGCATGCGACATAACTTTCGCGGCTAAATCGGCTAATTTTATTCAAGCATTTAGCAAAATTGGTTTGATTCCAGATAGTGCCGGAACATTTTTCCTGCCTCGATTAATTGGTTTGCAAAAAACCACTGCTTTAATGATGTTAGGCGATAAACTTTCAGCTACAGATGCTGCTTCTATGGGTTTAATTTATCAAGTTTTTGAAGATGAAGAATTGCAAGAAAAAGCGTTCGCTATAGCTGAAAATCTTTCAAAAATGCCAACCAAAGGTTTAGGATTAACCAAAAGAGCTTTGAACCAATCGCTCTCCAATAATTTAGAGCAACAATTAGCGGTTGAAAAAGAATTACAAAGTGAAGCTGGTAAAACTTTTGACAATAAAGAAGGTATAAATGCCTTTTTAGAAAAAAGAAAACCAAATTTTATTGGTGCGTAATTGTTAAATTTCTATTTTCATAACAAATAAATTTTTCATGATTAAGAAAGATACTATAATTGGGATAGTTGGTGCCGGAGCAATGGGAACTGGAATTGCTTTAGTGGCAGCCACTTCAGGGCATAAAGTAATTGTATTTGACGTTAACTCTGCTGCCCTATCCAAATCGAAAGCACAGATGAGTAAAACCTTAAAATCATTAGCAGAAAAAGGTAAATTATCGGCTCATGCTTCTGAAGAAATTTCACACCGTGTTTCATTTGTTGACTACGTAAAATCTTTTGATAGATGCGGTTTAATTATTGAAGCTGTTATTGAAAACCTAGATGTAAAGCAAACCATTTTTGAAGAAGTTGAAAAAATTGCTCCAAAAACCTGCATATTAGCAACCAACACTTCATCTATATCTATTTCAAGCATTGCTTCCATTTGCGAACGCCCTGAGAATTTGGTCGGCTTACACTTTTTTAACCCTGCCGTTGTAATGCCTTTAGTTGAAATTATTCCTTCTATTGATACTAAACCAGAAATTATTCAATCGCTTACAGAGTTGATGACCAGTTGGGGAAAAATTCCAGTTGTTGCTAAAGATACTCCTGGTTTTATTGTCAATAAAGTTGTGCGTCCTTTTTATGGTGAAGCTTTAAGAATTTACGAAGAGGGAATTGCAGATTTTGCCACAATTGATTGGGCAATGAAACATTATGGCGGTTTTAGAATGGGACCTTTTGAGTTAATGGATTTTATTGGAAACGATGTTAATTTTAAAGTAACTCAAACTGTTTACGCTGATACTTTTTATGATGCACGTTACAAACCATCAATAACTCAACAAAGATTAGTTGAGTCTGGCAGATATGGCAGAAAAGAAGGAATCGGTTATTATGATTATCAAGAAGGTGCAAATCAAACATTGCCAATTACTGACGAAGAATTAGGCCAATATATTTTTAACAGGATTTTATGCATGCTAATTAATGAAGCTGCTGAAATGGTACATTATAAAATAGCCAGCTATCAGGATGTTGATATTGCTGTTAGAAAAGGCGTAAATTATCCGAAAGGTTTATTACAATGGGCTGATGAAATTGGTATTGATAAAGTTTATAAAACCATTAAAGATTTAAGAGAAGAATATAATGAAGATCGCTACAGACCTAGTGTTTTGCTGAAAAGAATGGTTGAGCGAAATCAAAAATTCTACAATGAAGGATAATCAAATTCCTGAAAAAATTGTAAAAAACATGATGGAAAACGACTATTTCAGCCAATGGTTAGGAATAGAGGTTTTAGAAACATCAGAAAGTCAAAGTCGTTTAAGTATGAAAGTCAGAAAAGACATGCTAAACGGCTTTGGTATTTTACACGGAGGAATCACATATTCATTAGCTGATAGCGCCTTGGCATTTGCTTCCAATGCTCACAATAAAAAATGTGTTTCAATAGAAACATCCATTTCGCATATTGAAGTTTGCCGAGAAAATGATTTTCTTTTTACAGAAGTAAAAGAAATTAAATTTTCAGGTAAAACGGGCATTTATTTAATTGAAATCAAAAACCAAGACGAGCAATTGGTGGCACTTTTCAAAGGCACTGTTTACATAACCGAAAAAAATTGGCTTTAAAAACATTGTTTTAGCAAAACAGCATTAATTGCTAAGTTCGCAGCCACAAATTTCATTTTGAGAAACATGATAAATACAGCATACATTTTTGATGGCGTTCGCACTGCTATTGGCAATTTCGGAGGTTCTCTTTCAACAGTTAGAACAGATGATTTAGCTGCTTTGGTTTTAAAAGGACTAATGGAAAAATTTCCTAGTGTTGACCAAAGTCAAATCACCGATGTAATAATGGGTTGCGCCAACCAAGCGGGCGAAGACAATAGAAATGTAGCAAGAATGGCTTTACTATTAGCTGGACTTCCCTACTCCATTCCTGGCGAAACGGTAAACAGATTATGCGCCTCAGGTATGTCGGCAACTATTAGTGCTGCAAGAGCCATTATGACGGGCGATAGCGATTTGATTATTGCTGCTGGCGTTGAAAACATGACGCGCGGACCATTAATTATGTCGAAAGCATCAAGTCCTTTTGGCAGAGACCAACAATTATTTGATTCAAGTTTTGGATGGAGATTTATTAACCCAAAAATGAAAGAAATTTATGGCGTTGATGCTATGGGAGAAACTGCTGAAAACCTAGTGGAAATTCATAAAATTAGCCGCGATGACCAAGATAAATTTGCTTATTGGTCGCAACAAAAAGCCGCTAAAGCTTTTCATTCAGGAAGATTAGCTGAAGAAATTATTCCAGTTAATATTCCGCAGAAAAAAGGTGATCCAATTTCATTTATGAAAGATGAATTTGCCAAAGAAAATACCAGTTTAGAAGGTTTGGCAAAACTGAAAGCATCATTTAGAAAAGAAGGAACAGTGACAGCCGGAAATGCATCGGGATTAAATGATGGCGCTGCGGCCATATTATTAGGTTCAGAAAAAGCAGCTAAAGAATTTAATTTAACTCCAAAAGCTAGAATTGTTAGTTCAGGAGTTGCTGGCGTTGAACCTCGCATAATGGGAATTGGCCCAGTTAATGCTTCGAAAATTGCCTTAAAAAAAGCTGGATTAACCTTAAATGATATAGACATTATTGAACTAAACGAAGCTTTTGCAGCACAAGTTTTGTCTTGCACTAGAAGTTTAGGAATTGATGATAACGACCCAAGAATTAATCCAAATGGTGGCGCAATTGCATTAGGACATCCATTAGGAATGAGCGGAACTCGATTAATTCAAACGGCTAGCACTGAATTGCAAAAACAAAATAAAAAATATGCGCTTTGCACTATGTGTATAGGCGTTGGACAAGGTTTTGCTGTTATAATTGAAAATGTAAAATAAAAATGGTTTATCGTTTTAACGGCTACACTCCTGTTGTTCATCCCAGCAGTTTTATTCATCCACAAGCTGCGGTAACTGGGAATGTAATTATTGGCAAAAATGTTTACATCGGTCCAGGCGCTGCCATAAGAGGCGATTGGGGCGAAATTATAATTGAAGATGGTTGTAATGTTCAAGAAAATTGCACCATTCACATGTTTCCGGGAACTTCAGTTATTTTAAAAGAAGGCACTCATGTGGGTCATGGAGCCATTATTCACGGAGCTATTTTGGGCAAAAATTGTTTGATTGGAATGAATGCCGTTATTATGGACGATGTTGTGATTGGAAACGAAAGTATAGTTGGAGCTTTGTGTTTTGTTCCAGCCAAAATGGAAATTCCTGATAGAAAAATTGCAGTTGGAAATCCCGCTAAAATTGTGAAAGATGTGAGTGATGAAATGATACACTGGAAAACAAAAGGAACTGAATTGTACCAACAACTTCCCAATGAATTATATGCCACATTAGAAGCTTGCGAGCCATTGCATGAAATTCCTGCTGATAGGCCTAAACAGCAAGCTATTTACAAAATTTGGAAAGATAATCAAAATTAACAATGGGCTTAATAAACCTTATATTTCACATTTGTAGCAAAAGCGATTGGCAAAAGGCAATTTCTAAAGGATATTATGAAGCCGAAAGTTTAAAAACAGAAGGTTTTATTCATGCTTCTCGCTCTGAGCAAGTTGCGCATACTGCCAACAGAATTTTTAGAGGTAAAAAAAACCTATTGCTGCTTTATATTGACGCTGAAAAACTTAAATCAGAATTAAAAATTGAAAAAGCCAACGATTTAGCTGAAGAATTTCCGCATGTTTATGGCCCAATAAATATTGAAGCGGTTTTTATGGCAGTTGATTTTCCTTGCGATAAAAATGGCATTTTTCATTTCAAAGGACTATAAAACAATTATTTAATTACATTCGAAAAAAAAATTCACTTGAAAAATTTAATAATCGGTCTTTTGGCCTTAGGTTTGGCTTTAAACGCTTGTCAAACATGTAAAAACTGCGATGTAAAAGACAAAGACGGAAAAGCTATAAAAAGTGAAGAGAGATGCGGAAAGAAGAAAGAAAAAAACACTTTAGCTGAAGATTTAGCCGCGCAGTATGATTGCAGTACTTGCAATTTAGATACAACTATGGCCGGAAATGATACTACTATCATTTATTATAAGTGTGGAAAAACAGATTATATCAAACAATATCAAGATAGTATCATTGAATTAAGAGGAAATAAAGTGAGTTGTTCTTTATCAGAACCAACAGTTATTTGCGATTAAGAGCCTTAAATCAAATCATTATCAAAACAATAGCGTGTAATTTCAGCATTGTTATTTAAACTCAACTTTTCTAAAATGCGCGCTCTGTAAGTACTAATTGTATTTACACTTAAATTTATTTCATCGGCAATTTCAGAAACTGTTTTCCCAGAAGCAATAAGCGTTAACACTTGCAGCTCGCGATCGGATAAATTTTCATGACCCGATTTTTTTGATTTTTCGCCCACTTCTTCTGCCAACTTTTCAGCCATGTTTGAGCTGATGTACTTTTTGCCAGAAAGTATTTTGTTGATGGCAATAATCAATTCTTCAGTAGCGGTGTCTTTATTTAAAAATCCTGAAGCACCAGCTTTTAGCGTACGCATTGCATATTGATCTTCTGAATGCATGCTCAGCATTAAAACGGGACTTTTAATTTTTTCAGCTTTTATCTGTTTCAAAATTTCAATTCCGTTTTTACCTGGCATGGAAATATCGAGCATTATTAAATCGAAATGGCTTTTTCTTACCATTTCTAGCACTTGAAATGAATCAGAAACCTCTATAATTTCAGCAGAAGGAAATTCTTCCCTGATAAGCTGCACCAGTCCTTTACGAACAATAGCATGATCATCGGCTACTAGAAAATTCATTTTAAATAAGGTTAGCTTAAATGTAACTCAATTTCTATTAAAGTTCCATGATTATTTTTGCTTTTTATATTAATTTTTCCACCTAACATTAAAATCCTTTCTCGCATTCCAATTAAACCAAATGATTTTTCATCTTTTTGGGCATTTAAATCGAAACCAATTCCATTATCTTCTACCGATAATTGAACGATATTTTCGATTACTGTAAACTTCGCCTCTACCTTATCTGCTTTAGAGTGTTTAATAATATTGTTTAAACTTTCTTGATAAATTCTAAAAATCCCAATTGAAAATTCTTTCGATAATTCAATCATTTCAACGTTACTTTCAAAATTAATTTTTACGCCACTTCGTTTCTCCCACTCTTTGCTTTGCCATTCAAGAGCTGCAATTAATCCTAAATCATCTAAAATTCCTGGTCTTAAATCGCTTGAGATTCTTCTAACTGTTTTTATGGTTTCATTTATTAAACCCAACATATCTTTCATTTTTTGGGAAATAATTTCTTTTTCATCGCCTAAAAACTTGTTTAGCCATGAAATATCCATTTTTAATCCCGTTAATTGTTGACCAAGTTCATCGTGAATTTCACGAGCAATTCCGGTTCTTTCATCTTCTCTTACTTGGTTTAAATAAGAAGTTAAGTTTCTTAATTGTTCGTTTAGTTTTTGAAGTTCTTCTTCTGCTCTTTTTCTGGCCGAAATATCAATTCCAATGCCTACCAAACATGGTTGATTATTATAATAAATGTATTTTCCAGTGAAAAAATAAGGTATTTGATTTTTTGATTTTGTAATTAAATAGGCTTCCACTTCGGTGCTACCATTATTAAAAACCTTCGATTCATTTTCAATAAAGTTTTGGAGGGAATTAAATTTGACAAAATTAATAGTTCGCATTTCCGAAATTTCATTTTCGCTGAAACCTGTTACTGTTTCCAAATTTTTATTCCATCTTAAAAATTGACCATTTTTATTAACTAAATAAAAAATTCCTGGCAAACTATTAATGACTGAATCTGACAAATTTCTTTCTTTCGAAATTTCTTCTTCTGCCAATTTTTTATCGGTAATATCTTGATAATAAACTGAAACACCTTCAGGCGAAGGATAAATAAAATCTTCGAACCACTTTTTAGATTGAGGCGAATACAATTGAATTTGAATCGGTTTTTGCGTTTCCATAGATTGATGCAAAGCTTGATAAAAACCTTCATTCACTACATCAGGATATTCTTCCAAAACATTTTTTCCAATCAAAGATTCGGCTGATCTGTTATGCCATTCAGCAGACTTTTTATTCAAATAAACATAGTTCCAATTTTTATCAAAGGCCATAAAGGCATCGGTAATTCTATCAAAAACCTCTTGAATTTGTTGGTTTTTTAACTCAACTGTTTTTTTTAATGTTTTATCTCTAAAAAAAACAGATAAACCTTGACTAGATGGATAGATATAACAAATAAACCACAATTGTAATTTCTCATTAAATTCTTCTAGGTTCAAATTAGTTTGACTAGAAAATGCTTTTTGAAATGGCGCTTTAAAATTTTGAAAAAATTCATCTGAAATCGTTTCAAAAATATTTTTGCCAATTATATTTTCCTCTTTAATATCAAATAAATCAGCTGCTTTGGCATTGATGTATGAAAAATTCCAGTCTTTATCAACTGAAATAAAAGCATCATTTACTCTTTCGAGCGTGGTTTTATAGTTTTCTTGGCTGTTTTTTAACTCTTGTGTTCTTTTTTGCACCAAAAAGTTCAATTTTCTAGGTTGATCTGCAAAATAAAAAGTAACAAAAGCCGCCAAAACCGATAAAAGCAAGCCTAAAATAAGTAGAGGTAAAATAATTAATATCTGTGTTGTAAATTTTGGAATGATGTACAAACGCCATTCGCCATTGGGAATTTTTATAGAAACTGAAAATTCATTTTTAAAATTAGGTAAATCGGGTAAAAAGAATTCTTCTTCATTGGTTTGAGGATTAATTTTTGATAACTGATAAATAAAATCGCTTTCCTCATTGTTTTCAATTCCTGCTTCTTTTAACAAAGTTGGAAGTTTTAAAATAGCTACTGAAAAACCATAATATTTGTCGTTCTTAAAAATAGGAAGTCTTCCAACAACACCAATTCCACCTTGTCTTAACTCAAAAGGACCAGCAAAAAAAAGCTCCTTTTTTTCTATTGCTTTATTCGCCTCTATACTTGTTCTAGGATTTTTTAAAATATTTAAACCGATAGCTGCTTCATTTCCTTTTAAAGGATAAGTTCGAGTAATAATGCTATCCTCTACTAATTGAAGTGCATCGATATATTTATTATTTTCTAAAATATGAATTGCTATTGTATCGAAATTTTCACCAATTCCATATTCTTTTACAATAAATGAAAGGGTTTTAGTAGCTGATAAACTATAACTTAAAATTGACTGAATCCTCTCTTTTGCATTAATGGCAAAAGTGTTTTTAACTTTTTCTTCTTTTGCTTTGTGCAGTAAAAATCGCTGATAAGTTAAATATTGAGTAATGGTAAGTACGATTAGAAAAACCAAAACAGCGTGCGTTTTGGGTCTAATCTTAAAATTCTTGAACTTAAAAATATTCATCCACTTAATTTAGGGAATGAATATATAAATTGATTAGGATGCCTTTACATTATTTGATGAAATTTAAAATACAATCAAGATAAATGAATGTATTCAGATAGAATTTTTTCACCATAAAATAAGGATGCCGAACTATCAAAAGCTCCAGAAAGGTCGGTTGTTAAAAAATCTCTTTTTCCGTTTTTATTGCACAACATTTCTATTTCAGGATGTCGAATTAAATAATTGTCTAAGCTTTTGGCTACAATTTCACCTTGAGACACTAATTTAACTGAAGGATCAATGAACTTTTTAATTTTGGGAATTAAAAGTGGATAATGCGTGCAACCCAAAACAATGGTATCAATTGAATTTGATTGTTGCATTAAATGTTGAATATTTTTTTTGATAAAAAAGTCAGCCCCATCGCTGTTAAACTCATTATTTTCCACCAAAGGAACCCACATTGGGCAAGCTTCTTGAAAAACCATCACATCAGGGAAAAACTTATTTATTTCTATTGGATACGATTGTGAAGCAACTGTTCCGCTAGTTCCTAAAACACCAATATGCTTGGTTTTAGAGAGTTTTCCAACCATTTCTGATGTGGGACGAATAACTCCTAAAACTCTTTTGTTAGGAGCAATATTGGGCAAATCATTTTGTTGAATGCTTCTTAAAGCTTTGGCTGAAGCGGTATTGCAAGCCAAAATAACCAATGAACAACCTCTATCGAACAAAGCTTTAACACTCGAAAGTGTGTATTCATAAACTGCATTAAACGAACGTGTGCCATAAGGTGCGCGTGCATTGTCGCCTAAATACAAATAATCATACTCTGGTAAAACTTTCACAATTTCTTTCAAAACTGTTAGTCCACCATAACCTGAATCGAAAACACCTATTGGTCCTGCCATAATTGCCAAATATATCTAAATTATCAAAATCTCATTTTCAACTGAGATTCAGTTAATTCATCGCGTTGGTTTTCATACAAATCAAAATTATATGGTGGTAATCTTTTATTACCAAAATATTTGCGTTTAGCAATTTTATACAATGATGAAATTTGATCGGCTATTAAACCATCTCCTCTCATTCTTTTTCCAAATCGGCTGTCGTTTAAGTTCCCATCATGACATTCTTTTATCATATTTAAAACTTTCTCAGCTCTATCAGGAAAATTTTTGCGCAACCAATCGGTAAACAATTCGCCAATAATACCATTCAGCCTAACCACAATGTAGTTTGCATCAAGCGCTCCTTTTTCTGCTGCTGCTTTCAGTAAATCAGGAATTTCATAGCTGTTGATTGCAGGAATGATGGGCGCAGTCATTACATTAACCGGAATGCCATTTTTCGATAATTCTTCCACCACTTGTAAGCGTCTTTTGTAAGTTACCGTTCTAGGTTCTAACACTTGTCTTAAACTTTCATCTAAGCCTGTAATACTAATACTTACATGCAGCAAACCCAATTCAGCTAAAGGTTTAAGAATATCTAAATCACGTAAAATCAAGTCGTTTTTGGAGATAATTCCTACAGGATGTTTGTATTTTAAAAACAAAGCCAAACATTGTCTTGTAATTTCAAATTTTCGTTCCGCTGGTTGATAACAATCGGTATTGCCTGAAAACATGATAGAAGTGGATTTCCAGTTTTTGGATTTCAATTTTTCTTCGAGCAATTGTGGAGCATTCTTTTTCACCAAAATTATTTGCTCGAATTCAATTCCTGCGCTGTAACCCCAATATTCATGGGAGTTTCTAGCATAACAATAAATGCAACCATGCTCGCAACCTTGATAAGGATTCATGCTGAAACCCATACCAAGGTCAGGACTTTCAATCTTATTTAAAATAGTTTTTGGAAAAACTTCAATGTATTTTGTTTTAGGTTTATCCTGCTCAAAATCGTCAATGGCTTCCACATGTTTTATAGTATAAGTAGCGCTGGCAAACTTATTTGGTGTATTTATTTGCGCGCCTCTGCCCTTCAAGTAATTTTCATTTGTTGACATTTCAAACAATTTGGATTTTGCAATTAACTCAATTTTTTGATAACCAATGAAGGTATTTTGGACTAAAGTCTAAACTGATGTGTTTTTACAGAAATTTTCTTTTCTAAATCAAACAGAAGTCAAACTATTAAAAATTTGATGTTTCTATAAACGCTATTTCTACTCAATAGTCAATATTTGGATTTTTTTTGATTAGATAAAATGATAGTATTAATTCTATTAAATTAGCCAATGCAAATATTTTAGAATGGCTGCAAAAATAGAAAACAGAATAAAGGTTATCTTTCAAATGATATTAAGTATTGTATTCTAATTAAATTAACCAAACTATTTTGAACAAAATTGAACTTGAACAAAAACTGTAGCACTCGCAATGGTTCTAAAACTTTAAAAGTATTTTAATACTGGAGAAGATGATTTGTTAATTTCACAGCCTTCAGTTAAATTGGTTTCTTAGATAATTGTCGACAGAATTGATTTAAAAGATTTACTTCAAGTGGAAGAAAGAATAAAAAGAAAAACAAAAAGTGATGAAAGGAATACAAGGAACATCAAATAAAACATATCGTCAACTAATGGGCAATGGTTTACGTTATGAAATTCCAAAATTTCAAAGAGATTATACTTGGGAAACTGAGAATTGGGACGATTTATGGCAAGATATTAGAGCTTTAATAACAAATGAAGATAATGAGCATTACATGGGTTATTTGGTTCTTCAAACCTCAAACAATAAAGAATTTCAAATAATTGATGGACAACAAAGATTAACAACAATGAGTTTATTAATACTTTCAACACTAAAATGTTTGAAAGAGTTAATTGATTCAGGAATTGATTCTGATAATAATATTAAAAGAAAAGACAGTCTTTTAAATAGTTATATAGGATATATAGACCCCGTAACCCTAATTTCAAACAATAAACTTAAATTAAATAGAAACAGTGATGACTATTACAAGCAGCACTTGGTTTTATTAAAAGAGTTACCACTTCGAAATACCAATACATCTGAAAAGCATATGCGAGAATGTTTTATTTGGTATTTTGATAGAATAAAAAAGGAATTTAAAACGGGCGAAAGTTTAGCTGCATTTATTGACAATATTGTAGATAAATTGTTTTTTACAGTCATTGAAGTAACCGACCAATTAAATGCATTTAAAGTTTTTGAAACATTGAATGCAAGAGGAGTTCAATTATCATCATCAGATTTATTAAAAAACTATTTATTTTCAGTTGTAGATGAAACTAAGCCTCACATATCAGAAATTGAAGAGTTGGAAAATATTTGGAGCAAGATAGTAGGAAAATTAGGTGAACAAAAATTTGAAGATTATTTACGTTATTATTGGAATAGTGCAAATAAATCAGTTAGCAAAAAAAACCTATTTAAAACTATAAAGGGTAGTATAAAATCAAAAGACCAAGTTTTTGAATTAATTAGAAACCTTAATGATACAGCAGATATTTATTTGGCTATCCAAAATCCTGAAGATGAATTTTGGAAAGATAAACCTGAAATAAGAAAATCATTAAAAGAACTAAAACTTTTCCAAATCAGGCAAACAAATTCCCTTTTCTTATCAGCTCTAAGAAATTTAGAAATAGAAAATTTTAAAAAGTTGGCAAAAATCTGCTCTGTAATTTCATTTAGATATAACATAATTGGAGGCTTAAATCCGAACGCTCAAGAAGATGTTTATAATTCTGTGGCATTAAAAATTGCTTCTACAAAAAACTTTAATTCTTTTGATTTTCAATCTATATATGTTAGTGATTTAAATTTTGAAAATGATTTTTCAACTAAAGAATTTAAAAATACCACTCGAAATCATAAAATTGTAAAATATATACTTTCAAAAATTGAAATTTACCAAAACAGGAATGAAATAGATCCTGAAAGCGATTTGTTTACAATTGAACATATTTTACCAGAAAATGCAGATGATATTTGGGGTGAATTTACTTTTGATGAAATTAATCGTTCTGTTTACAGAATAGGAAATTTAACTTTATTGGAGAAAAAGTTAAATAAAGAAGCTGACCAAAAACCATACACTGAAAAAATCAAATTATTTATACAATCTAATAGCGAATTAACAAAATCAATTCCTGAAAATTTTAACACCTGGAACGAAGATAAATTAGCCGCTCGACAAAGAGAGATGGCGAAACACGCTAAAGCTATTTGGAAAATTCAAGAATTAAGTAGCTAAAACTTATAACCTAACTAATTATTTAACCTCCACAATTGTGACAACATTGTTGTCACAAATTTAAGGGTCGTCTCATTTACATTTTTTAAATAAAACAAAAACATCAGAGGAAAAACTGTTTTATATTTTTCAAGCCATATTACAAAAACTATCAGTTCGTCAATTAGAGATGAATAAGCAGTTTTCCTGAACATTTCCAAATACAAACGCACTGCGTTCGCAATTTAGCTGAACACATTACAGAACAATAATATGAATTGATAATCAGGATAAAAGAGTATTTTATGCAGCAGAAATAGAAAAAATAAAATAAGGACTAAACCAAAAAAAATAGTATTTCATATCAAGATTAATTAGTTTTCTCAACCGAATTATTCATCCAAATTTGAATAATAAAAGAAAAAGCAATAACAGGAAGGCAACCTATTACATTAAACCACAAAAAAGGAATTTCAGTAAATTTAAAACAATAGAGTACAATCAATTCAGCTAAAATAGCGGCAATAAAAACAGCTTTTGCTCCAATACTTTTAAAATAAAAAGCTACTAAAAATATCCCTAAAATGGTTCCATAAACCAATGAACCTAATATATTTACTGCTTCAATTAAAGTCCCTAACTTATTGGCAAACATAGAGAAACCTATTGCGTACAATCCCCAAACTATGGTTGCAGTTTTCGAAAAACTAAGATAATGTTCATCGCTTTCATCCTTTTTAAACAATCGTTTATAAATGTCGATAGTTGTGGTTGACGCTAATGCATTTAGCTCGGAAGAAGTGGACGACATGGAAGCAGAAAAAATAACGGAAATAATTAAACCCAACAATCCAATCGGCAAAAAGTCGCGAACGAAACTAAAAAACACATAATTGGTATCGTTTGTATCAGCTTTTGGATTGTCTTTTTTTATTAATTCTATCACATTTTTTCGCTGGGCTTGTGTTTCAGAATCTTTAGTTTTCAAAATTTCAGCTTTTTGTTGAATAACTAAATCATTGTTTAAATTCAATTGATTGGCCAAATCTAAAGCTGCTTTTTTTCTTTCGGTAATTGCTCTATTAAATTCATTTTCAGCTAATACAATCTCATTTTTTAGATTTCCATTTTTAGCATCATTCAAAATTACTTGATTAAAAAATGCAGGTGGTGCTGAAAAAAGATAAAAAACATACAGCAAAGCTCCTACCAATAAAATCAAAAATTGCATGGGGATTTTTAACAGTCCATTAAACAATAAACCCATCCTACTCTGCGCAATGCTCGCTCCGCCTAAATAACGTCCAACCTGACTTTGATCGGTTCCAAAATAAGAAAGCATTAAAAACAGTCCTCCAATCATTCCACTCCAAATGTTGTATTTGTTGCTTAAATCGAATTCAAAATCAATGACATTTAGTTTTTCCATTTTTCCCGCTATGTGCAAAGCTTCGCTAAAACCAACATTTTCAGGCAAAAGTTTCACTAATAAATAAGCCGCCAAAAACATCCCAACCAAAATAATGGTCATTTGTGTTTTTTGGGTTTGATTTACTGCTTTTGAGCCTCCACTTACTGTGTAAAGCACTACAATAACGCCAATAACCAAATTGGTGTAATAAATGTTCCAACCCATTAAAGACGATAAAACCAAAGATGGCGCAAAAATGGTGAAGCCCGCTGCCAATCCTCTTTGCGTTAAAAAAAGAAATGCAGCTAAAGTTCTGGTTTTAACATCAAAACGTTTTTCTAAAAACTCATAAGCTGTGTAAACATTCAATTTGTGATAAAGCGGAACGGCTGTAATGCTCAAAATAATCATTGCCAAAGGCAAACCAAAATAAAACTGCACAAAACGCATTCCGTCAGCATAGGCTTGCCCGGGCCCAGAAAGAAAAGTAATGGCGCTAGCTTGTGTGGCCATTATAGATAAACCAACGGTCAGCCAATTAGAATTTTTATCAGAAAGTAAGTAACCTTTTATATTTTGGTTTCCTCTACTTTTCCAAATGCCATAAGCCACAATAAACAATTGAGTGGCAATTAAAATAAACCAGTCTAAACTACTCAATTATAGTGATTTGTGAATAAATAAAATAATAAAACAAGCACTAAAAAAAATCCAAAAACAAGCGCATAAACTTGGTTCCAGCTTTTGATGAATTTTGGCAAACCTTTTAAATCGTTGTCGTTCAAAATAAAAAATATTATTCCTGTTCTTTTTTTAATGTTTTATCAAAAACAAATGTTCCAAATGGCAATAAAGAAGCTATAAAACCATAAAAAGCTTTAGTAATTGGCCACTTTCTGTCATTATAAGCATCTAATAAGGCTGCGATGTAAAGTATAAATAATAAACCATGCGCCCAACCAGTATATTTTACTGCTAAAGGAAAACCAAATTGATATTTTAATGGCATGGCTACAGCCAACAAAAAAATAAAGGAAATTCCTTCTAGTAAACCTATTAATCGCAATCTTCCGATAGGTGTTTTTAAATTCATGAAGTCAAATTTTATTCGTTTAAAAGAATTCTTTGAACTGGTGCTTTTTTATTTAAACGAGGTGATGCATCTTCCTCTTTTAAATTTCCTTGAATAGTTCTGCTGTGTTCAATTAAATTTACTAAAAGCCTGTAAGCGCCTGGAACACCATCAGGTATTTCTCTAAAAAACGAAAGTCCAGTGTAAATAAAACTTCCTTTACCCAATTTAGCTACCAATAATGCGCCTTTCAACGGTTTTTCATTTTTGTCGTTCATTTCCAAAATTGGTTCATAAGCGCTGCTCCACTCATTTGGGAAATACAAACCTCTTTCTTGAATCCAGCCATCAAAATCTTTTTCGGTTATTTTATTCGGAAAATTTAAAATCGGATGTTTTGGGTTTATAAAACTTACTTTACAATCTTCTTCGGTAACTCTATCTCTCGAAATTTTCATACTGTAAGGGCCAATTTGTTTTACCTGTAAATCGCCTGTGGTGTTGTATTGCACAATAACATTTCCACCTTGATTGACATATTCATTTAAGGCACTTTGTAAAAAAGCTAAATTTTTGTTGGTGTTAAAAGCTCTAATTCCAACCACAACAGCTTCGTATTTTTTGAGGTTTAAAACCGTAATGTCATCATCTGTCAATTGGGTTACTTCATAACCTAATTGCATTAATCCTGCGGCCACTTCATCGCCTGCACCTGGAATGTAGCCGATTTTAGAAAAAGTTCTACCTGTTTGTACTTTCACCAATTTTAATTCAGCTTCTGGAAACCAAGTTTGATAAGGAATGTGATTGTATTTTATTTCTCTCATTTGCTGAGAAAAAGTTTGGTTATTGATTTTAATTTGTGCTTTCAAAACAGCTGTTTCATAAGCCGTTGGAGGCATAACTCTGATTCTAAAATTTTGCTCTTCGTATTTATTTTTGATAGAAAACGGAATTTCTTGCGGCAAAATTTTCCATCCTGCAGGAACTTCAAAACTTAAAACACCATTCGCATTAGCTTCATTGGCTTTAATTTTAAAATCAATTTCTTTAAAATTATCACTTCCAAAAACCACCACTCTGCTATTGAAACTTAAGGTTGCATTGGGTCTAATTTCTACCGGACGTGTTTTTTCTCCGCTCGAAGGTTCCACCCATTTGTAAGTAATTTCAAAAGATGGATTAATCTCAAATTTTTGATTATCTATTTCAAAAACCAATTTGGCTTGTAAATTAAAATCATTCGCTCCTGTCCATTTTTGAGAATAAATTAAACCTTTATTATCCAAATCGAACAAATCAGCTTTTCTGGCTTTTTTCAACCAAAGCGCTTGCGAAATTTCATCAGGTTTGTGTTTAAACTTAAAACTTCCTGGCAAATTTTTGATCAAACTAATATCCGTTTTATAAACATTTTGACCCAATTTTAAACTCTCAACTTTGGCCTTCACTCCCATTCTATCTATGGCATTAAAGGTTATAGCTATTGAATCATTGAGCGTGTAAGCATAATCAGCTGCATTGGCATCAATAAATATTCCTGAGCAAGCTAAAATTAATCTTTCCGTTTCTTCCTTCTTTTTTAGCAACCATTGTTTTTCTTCCGAAACTTTGTTTTCGAGAATGGCTTTTTTCAAATCTTCGTTTAAAAGCAATAATTTTTTGATAGATAAATTTGGACTATTGGCATTAAACTCTTTTTGAATGGTAGCAATTTGTGTTTTAAAATCAGTTTTAGTTTTGATGCGTGAAAAATCAGTTACAATGTTTTCAAAAAAATCTTTTTTCACTTTTTCGCCATCTAAATGCTGAAAAAATTCTTCAATTTCACCTCTAGTTTGAGCACTTCCAAAACCTTGACTGCTGTGTTTGCTGCGGCTATCAGCTGCAATTTCACCCATTGATTTTCCTAAAAACGGGTTGTAGTTGCCAATGTCTATTGTCAACAATTGTGATTTATCAAAATCGGCATTATCTCTAAAAAACCAAGTGCTGGTGTTCCAATAAATACTTTTGGCTTGCCAAGTGCTAATGTTTTCATTTTTTAATTGTTCAGGAAAAATATTGGCATCGCCAGCCATTTTAAAAGCCTCTAAAGCCAAAATAGCTGAAGCAGTGTGGTGACCATGCGTTTTGCCTAAAGTGGGCGAAAAACGGGTGATTATAACATCGGGTTTAAATGCACGAATTACTAAAACCAAATCTTCCAGCATCTCTTGTTTGTTCCATTTTTCAAAAGTTTCTGCTTCAGTTTTGGAATAACCAAAATCGAAAGCCCTTGAAAAAAACTGATAACCACCGTCAATTTTTCTGGCTTCGAGTAGTTCTTGGGTTCTAATTAAACCCAGTTCTTCCCAAATTTCTGTTCCAATTAAATTTTGACCACCATCGCCTCTGGTAAAAGAAAAATAGCCAGTTTGATAACCTTTTTCTTTGGCAAAATAAGTAATCAATCGCGTGTTTTCATCATCAGGATGCGCAGCAACATATAACACACGACCTAAAGTTCCTAAATGATTGATATTATTTTGAATAGCACCTAATTCGTAGGCTATGGGATGATTTTGACTGATTGAAGATAAAGAAATGGCTACTGTTAATAAGCTGATAAACAGTTTTTTAATCATTTTAAAATCGGTTTTAGGCTTACAAATATATCCTAACTGATGAATTGACCGCATGCAGCCACAATTTTAAAACAAGGTTTAAGACATATTAACAAAAGCAGGAATAGCTAATTTTTATGGAATAAAATGCCTCCAATCAATTCAGAGCTCTGAAGAAAAATTTATCAATAATCATGTCAGTTTAGCCATCAAACTTACTAAAGACAAAGAGCAGGAACATTAAATTTTTCAAACTTTTATTTCTTCAAAATCAATGATAAATTTTGTGAGAAAATAAAAGAAAAGAGGTTTGTCACTGATAATACATTAAATGAGACGTACTTCATTTTCAACTATCTCATACAATTATTTATTTTCTTTTTTTTAAATACTGCCTTGACTAGTATTGGCAAAGCAAATTCGATTTATTACTTTTATAAAAAATACAAATATGTCGCAAGTTGACAACTTAAGAAATGGAATAATAGAAAAACTATTAAGCATTTCAAACATAAATTACTTAAAAGCATTAGATGAATTAGTTGGTAATAGCAAGCTTGAAAAAGACAATATAGACTTGACAGAAGAGCAAGTGCTAATGTTAAATTTAAGCGATGAAGATATTAAAGAAGGAAAACTTATTTCTCAACAGCAATTAGACCAAGAAGATCTACAATGGCTAAAAGAATTGTAGTTTGGACTGCCACTGCTGCCAAACAAAGAAGAGAAATTTTAAAATATTGGACAAAAAGAAACGGTTCAACTTTTTATGCTGAAAAATTAATTAAACTCACTGCAAGGCAAATAAAAATTATTTTAGAACATCCTGAGTCATTCAAATCTACTGGTTATAAAGACACTAGAGTTTCAGCAATGGGGTATTTTAGTATATATTACAAAACTACAGATGACAATTTAATAATTACTGCCTTTTGGGATAACAGACAAAATCCTAAAAAACTATTAGCTCTTTTAACAAACCAAAATATTTAAGAATAAATTTTCTAATCAATTTTTTTAATTCTACTCCAACCTAAAAACATTCAATTAAAAAAATCTTTTAAACCATTAATTCAAAATTTCGTTTCATTTTCAATCCTTTATAATCATAAACAATTGTGTAGATTTGTTTTCTATGAAAAAATACTTTTTTTACCTCGTTTTTCTCCAATTTAGTTTTTCAAATGTTATAGCTCAACAAATTTCTGATGATTTTGAAGGAAATGGCAACATTACTTCATGGTTTGGCGATGATTGCGGAATAGATGTTAATTTCTCGAATCCTTTTCAAAATGCTGGAAATACATCTGCAAAAGTTTTAAAATATACCGACAATGGCGGTCAATATGCCAATGTTAGATTTGATGCATCCAACAATTTTAATATTTTACTTCATCCAACTTTCCAACTTAAAATATATGTCCCATCGAATGGCATTACTGGAAATCAAACCAATCAAATTTCATTTAAATTACAAAACAACACGCTCAACGAGCCTTGGACAACCCAAACCGAAATTATAAAACCATTATTGCTTGACCAATGGCAAACAATTACTTTCAATTTTGAACAAGACAATTATATCAACATCGACCCCAACTCCCCTGCCCCAATTGGCCGAAATGATTTAAACCGGGTGGTTATTCAAATTAACGGTGAAAACAATACCGATAATGTTGTAGCTTATTTAGATGACTTTTTTTATGACTTGTCAAACACAGGAATTGATGCACCCGTTTACGACTATTTGGTTTGGTCAGATGAATTTGAATACAATGGCGCTGTGAATGCTGAGAAATGGTTTCACCAAACGCAATTGCCTGATGGTGGAAATTGGTACAATGGCGAAGTGCAGCATTACACCAATAGAACAGCTAATTCATTTGTAAGCAATGGAACTTTAAAAATTGTGGCCAAAAAAGAAACTTTTAACGATCAAGGACAAACCAAACAATATACATCTGCTCGTTTAAATTCAAAATTCGCTTTTAAAAATGGTAGGGTTTCTGTGAGAGCCAAATTGCCATTTGGAGTCGGCACTTGGCCTGCTATATGGATGTTAGGCAAAAATATTATTGAACCAGGTGGATTTTGGACCAATCAATTTGGTACTTTGGCTTGGCCAGCTTGTGGCGAAATTGACATTATGGAGCATTGGGGAAACAATCAAAATTATGTTTCGAGCGCCATACATACGCCTTCGAGTTTTGGAAACACCATCAATCATGGTGGGCAAGTAATTCCAACCGTTTCATCAGCATTTCATGATTATGAGCTGATTTGGAGTCCTGAAAAAATGATTTTTAGTGTTGATGGAGTTGTTCATTACATTTACAATCCATCTCCAAAAAACAACCAAACATGGCCATTTGAATGGGAGCAATATTTGTTGTTGAACATTGCCATTCAGCCATCCATTGCGGCAAATTTTACTGAAAGCGCTATGGAAATTGATTATGTGCGGGTTTATCAGCAATTCAACGTTTCAACAACGGAAATAAATGAAAATAAAGGATTTAGTATTTTTCCTAACCCAACTAATCATCAATTAAACATTCAACTAAAAGAAGAATGGAAAGGAAAAATGGCCACTATTTATTCTGTTTTAGGCCAAAAAGTAATGACCATCCAATTAGAAAATGAATTAACTAAAATGAATATAGAGAATTTAAGTCCAGGTATTTACATAATAAATATTGAAAACTTCTCTCAGAAATTTGTGAAAGAATAATGCAGATTATTCTAAAACGTTTATTTTTTTAATAATGTTAATCATTTTGTATTCATTGATTCTTGGATCAAAAAATTCATCATTAACATATTCAATATAAACAACTTTATTTTTTAAATTTTTATAATTTGAGCTTATTTCTATGTTCGATTCAATAAATGTTAACCAATAATATTTAAGAATCTTGCCTGATTTATCTTTAATTGAAAATTCAACAAATTTGTTTTCATCAATTGCAGTAATTTCTCCCTGAGTACTATTGGTTGAAATTTCATTAGACGAGTTATTAACTAATTTCATCAACACATCTGGACAAAAATCAAGCATTGCCACTCCAATTATTCTACCTAATTCTTCAGCTTGTTCATCAATTTTAATTAAGTCTATATTAAAGTCTTTTTTTAATTCCTTTTTATATTGCCCTGAAGCTTGGAGCATGCAAAGCCCAAATTCCATATTATATTGCTCTTCACTTAATCCATCAGTTATTTTTCCTACACATTCACAAGTTTTTTTGGCAATATCTTTCAAATAATCCTGTGAAAATGAACTTTTTGAGATGAATAGTGCAATTAAGAGACAAATAATATTTTTCATTCTTTTTCAATTATTTTGTAATTATAAATTAAAATTCAAGATTCATGAAATATTTTTAGCACTCCAGATATCATTAATAATATGCGTATAAATTATGAAAAGGAATGTAAAAGAGGTTTTTATATAATCCAATTTGAAGAAAAATTGTATCAAAAATTAAAATTGAAAAGAGGATTTTTTACAAATACTTTTACATAAAAAAACTTATACCATAATTCATCAAATAACTATTTTTTTTAAATCTCAATAAATATTCGAAAAATGGATAGGTATAAAGAAACTTTTGAAACTTGGAATAAAGTTGCTTCACTTTACGAAGAGAAATTTATGCATTTAGACATTTATAACGAATCTTATCAATTTGTTTGCGATGCTATTAGGAAAAGTAATCCTGAAATTTTGGAAATAGGTTGTGGGCCGGGAAACATTACTCAGTATTTATTAAAAATTAGACCCGATTTTAAAATTACAGGTATTGATATTGCTCCCAATATGATTGAATTGGCCAAAAAAAATAATCCATTGGCCAATTTTAAAGTGATGGACAGCCGAGAAATAAATCAACTGGAAGAAAAATTTGATGCTATTGTTGCAGGATTTTGTTGGCCTTATTTATCAGAAAAAGATAGCGAAAAGTTGATTTTTGATGCAAAAAACTTGTTACAAAAAAACGGTTTAATTTATATCAGTTTTGTTGAAGGCAATCCTGAAAAATCTGATTACCAAACAGGAAGCAGTGGTGATAGAATCTTTTTTAACTACCATGAATTAGAAAACTTAAAAAAACAATTGAGAGAAAATAGCTTCCATAATTTTAAGGTTTTTGAGGTTAATTTTAAAAAATCGGAAACCCAAAATGACATTCATACCATTATAATTGCTTGGTTGATGTAGTTGGAAGGCCTATACAGTCTGAAATTAGGAAAATTAATAGAAAGCAAGTTCTACTTAATCAAATTTCAAAGTTTCATTAATTGCTAATTTGTGGTTTACAATTTATTCCCGATTATTGAATAATTAACTTAATCTATCAAATGAAAACAATTATTACTCCCATCATTTTAATCATGTCTACTTTAATGGTTCATGGTCAAAATCTTTACATTAAAACTTTTGGAGACAGTAAAAACAAAGCCATTATATTTTTGCATGGCGGACCGGGTTACAATTGCGCAAACTTTGAAATTACCTCTGCTCAAAAATTAGCAGAAAATGGTTTTTTTGTGATTGTATATGATAGACGTGGTGAAGGAAGAAGCAAAGATTTAAATGCTCAATTTACTTTTAAAGAAACTTTTGAAGACCTAAATTCAATTATCGAAAAGTATAAATTAAACAATGTTCATTTAATCGGTCATAGTTTTGGAGGTGTTTTGGCAACTCTTTTTGCAGAAAATGATCCCCAAAAAGTAGCCTCAATAACATTAGTTGGTGCGCCTATTTCCCTTCAAAAAACATTTAAAACCATCATCACCAAATCAAAAACTATTTATGAAATCAAAAACGACAACGTTAATTTAAACTATATTTCAATGCTAGAAAATATGGATAAAAATAGTTTAGAATTTAGTTCTTACTGTTTTGGTCATGCCATGCAAAACGGCTTTTACAGCACAAAAAATCCAACTGAGGAAGCCAAAAATATTTTCATACAATTTAGAACCGATACCACTTTAATCAAGTATGCATCTAGTATGAGTTATGAGGCACCTCAAGGGTTTTGGAAAAATGAAAACTATACAAGTATTGATTTAACCAATAATTTAATCGCCTTGCATAAAAATGGACTGAAAATATTTGGACTTTATGGCAAAGAAGACGGGCTTTATTCAGAAGAGCAAGTTGCTGATTTACAAAATTTAATAGGAAAAAATAACTTAAAATATTTCGACAATTGCTCCCATAATGTATTCGTAGATCAGCAATTGCAATTTATTGAAAGTTTGAAAAAATGGTTGAAGTAAATTTAGGCTTAGCTTTTAAATCTACCATTTGAAAGGTAAAAAATCAGTTTATATCTATCACTAATATACATTAACCCTATAAATCCTAAAATCAAAAGCTGAAATGATTTTTTGGTTTGCCTTAATTGGCCTTTTATACAAACAATTAATGCGGTTTTGTGACTTTCACTAGCTTATAAAAAAAAGGCTCACCCAAAATTGAGTGAGCCTTTTTTATTTTTCTAATCTAGATTAATTAAAAAGAAATCCATTAGGCGAAACTCCTACTGAAAAATTAACTTTTTCGCTTCCTGTTGAACTGTAAATATAAACCTTTCCATTTTGTGAAAAATCGACTGCATCTCCAACAAACACTTCATCATTTAGCGGATTTACTCCCAATCCATAATAAGTGAATGTACTTGTGGCAACAAATGTTTGGGTTGGAAGGCTGCTAGCATTCACACTCATTTTATAAACATTTCCACTTAAATAATAAATGTTTTCATTGTTTTTATCTAAACATATTTTACTCGGATTTTGCTGAACTGCAGCACCATCAATTTCTTTTTCGAATGAACGTGTATAAGGATTAAACTTATAAATTTTTCCAAAAACTTTTGGAGTAGCCCAGGCATTTCCGCTGCATGAAATCCAAAGATGATTGTTTTTGTCTTTCACCATTCCTGCAGCTCCTTCAGCTATGTTAAGGCTTGTAATTATTGCATCAGTTTTAGTGTTTATTAAGTATAATTTTTTCTCGTCCCAATTGGTTACATAAGCAGTATCTGCCACCAAACAAATATCCTCAGTCCATCCATTTATTGCTATTTCACCTGTTTTGGTATATGTTGATGGATTTATTATGTGTATTTTGTTGTTAAATAAATCAGTTACATAAGCTTTAGAGCTATTTATAAAGCCAATAAATCGTGGAGAACCCATATTTGAAATGGTAGCTACACTTTTAAAATCGAATAAATTAACTACTTCAATTTTGGATGAATTGTTAACCACTATAAAAATTTTATCGCCAAATTTTTGCATCGTTTGCGCAATATCGCCTAAAGGCAAATTGTTGTTTACACTCGAAAATACATTGTTTGTAATGGTTTGAGTGCTATTGTTATAAAAAGAAATATTGGCATTTCCTGCATTAAATCCACCTTCATTAACTACAAAAACTCCATTTGCAAAACTTGAAATGGGCGTTGATGGCGTTGAAGGCTGAGGACCTGTTTCTTTTTCTTTTTCGCAGGCAGAAAATAAAACTGCTATGACAGCAGTAAGCATTGTTTTTTTCATTTTGTAAATTTTAAATTAATCATTAGTTCAAAAACTCTTCCTGGCATTGGCCTGTAGGCTATTTCTTGGTAAATTGTATTAAAAATATTTCTACAAATAAATTGAGGTTGAATACTCAAGTTTTTTATGGCAAACTTAGTTCCTAAACCTATTGTGCTTAGCTGATAAGCTGGCATAAACAATGAGTTATCGCGGTTTACAAATCGTTTACCAATCCATAATTGATGGAAAGTAAGATAATGTTGCTGCCACTCAAGTCTATTAAAACTGGAAATTTTATAATTAGGCGTATAGATCAACATTTTTCCAAGTGATAAGTCATTTTCAGCTGCCACTGCTTTTGTAATTGATTCGTTTAACAATAAACTGTTATTGGAAGTCAATTGAAGTTGCCCTAGTTTCAAATTGATATTCAACTGCGATTCAATGCCTTTACTCTGTACTTTTTTAACATTATGGGCTTCAAAATAATTGAAACTACCGGGTGACCATTGTATCCAATCATTCATTAATAACTGGAAATAAGTAATAGAATAAGTTAGGTTCAAATTCTTTTTATTTACTCTTAATTCCATTCCAACTTCTTGGGTTATTCCATTTTCAGGTTTTAAATTAATGTTTCCTCCCGGAACCCAATATAAATCGTTTAAGCTTGGAATTTTGTAGTTCTTTGAAACATTGCCTTTTAAACTAATGAACTTGAACTTTTCGGGTGAAAAATCGATACCGAAAGAAGGCAAAAATGCTAAGTTTCTGTTGTTTAAGTAGTGATGAAATATACTTGAAATCACTCCATCAATTTGTTGATTTTGTGCGTTTTTTTCACCCAAAAACTCCTGTCTTAAACCTAATCTATAATTTAGTCCTTTAAAAAGCTGATGTTCCAAACTGGTAAAAAAATTGCTTTTATTTCGGTTTACTTTTGCCGAATAGTTGACTGTAGAAGCATTCTCAAAATCAAAATCAATACCTGAATTAATTTGCATTTTGTTATTTATGGGGATATTTAATCTAAATTGATTTCTAAAAACATTTGCCCTGCTTATTTCAAATAAATTGGTCGAAGGACTTTGCCAATCTATTTCTTCAAATAAATAAGCTGACCTTAAAATAATTTGTGCACGACCTTGTTGTCTGTTCCATTCCGCTAAAAATCGGTTCGATTTATCAATCTCACGTTCATTGCCATGTTTTGATAACATAATGGCTGGAATCTGTCGATCACTTTCAGTAAACCACCATTTCAAACTGATTAAATTGTTTGAATTAACTTTAAAATAAAAATCTTGTACAAAACTTAGTTGCTCAAACTTCGCATTTTCCTGATTTTGAATAGGTTTTCCCATCAAAAATTCATTTCGAAAAGGGAAATTATTTAATGCAGTGTTTCTTATAATATAGCTATGACTTTGCATTTTATTATTTCCAATTTTAACTAATCCTTGATGGTTATAGTTCTCGAATGAGCCCGCTATTCCGCTATATTCGAGTGTTAATTTATTAGTAAAATCGGGTTTAGAAACTAAGTTGACACTTCCTCCTATTCCACCGCTTGTATTGTTTAAGCTTGAAGCTCCATAATTAACCTCTACGTTTGAAAAACTATTAATGGGTATTAAATTTAAATCATGCAAGCCCAACATGGGCGAATTTATATTAATTCCATTCCATTGAATTTCGGTATGATTGGCTCCAGTGCCACGAAACGACAATGTTGCAATGGTTCCCGGGCCATAGTTTTTTACATAAACCGTACTTAAATTCTGTAAGGCATCAGCCAAGGAATTAAAATGTTTGCTTTTTATAGCAAATGAATCAATTTCAATCTGCTTAAAACCTGAGTGATTTTTTTGGTTTTGATCAATAATGTTTACTTCACGCAAACGCACAGTATCTAATTGTCCCCAAGTTTTTAAGAAACTTATGGCACTTAGCATTAGTAGCAGCGCGAGTCTATATTTCATTCAATTCAACAATTAAATAAGGTTTAAAACCTTTATTTTTTAATAGAATTGAGAAAAATTGATTAGTCAATAAGAAAAAAACGGCAAAGCCATTGTTTAAACCTCATTAGCCAAAAATTTCTTCCCGAATTTTTGATTATTTATGTTGATTGAGGCAGGTCTTCTGACTTTTCCATTTTTTGATGCCTTCCCTTCTCTCGAAAGTGGCTTGGGTTTCAAAAAACTGCTAAATATTTAGCATTCGGAATCACAGCTGCGGGAACAGTATTGGTTTTTCACCAATTTCCCTTTTAATCTTGTTACGATAAACAAGAACCAAAATCGAGGACAAATTTATACAAATAATTGGGAGAATTGTAAAATGCACCCTGAAGTTTGTTTAAATGTTCCATGTAAATTGTATAGTGGACTTTATTTTTTGAAAATCAGTTTTATCCACGTGCAAATTTTTCTTGGACGCAATTTCTTGGAACGCTGATGACACGGATGCTGCTCAACGCTGATTTTTCTTTTTATCCGCGTTTGAAAATCCGTTTTATCCGCGCACCATTTCTTTTTGAACGCAACTTCTTGGAACGCGGATGACGCGGATGCTGCTCAACGCTGATTTTTCTTTTTATCCGCGTTTGAAAATCCGTTTTATCTACGGACCATTTTTTTTTGAACGCAACTTCTTGGAACGCGGATGACGCGGATGCTGCGCAACACTGATTTCTTTATTAATCCGCGTTTGAAAATCCGTTTTATCCGCGTGCCATTTTTTTTGAACGCAACTTCTTGGAACGCGGATGACGCAGATGCTTCGCAACGCTGATTTCTCTTTTTATCCGCGTTTGAAAATCCGTTTTATCCGCGTGCCATTTTTTTTGAACGCAACTTCTTGGAAAGCTGATGACCCGGATGCTTCGCAACGCTGATTTTTCTTTTTATCCGCGTTTGAAAATCCGTTTTATCCACGTGCTATTTTTTCTTGGACGCAACTTCTTGGAAAGCTGATGACCCGGATGCTTCGCAACGCTGATTTCTCTTTTTATCCGCGTTTGAAAATCCGTTTTGTCCGCGTACCATTTTTTCTTGGACGCAATTTCTTGGAACGCGGATGACGCGGATGCTGCGCAACGCTGATTTTTCTTTTTATCCGCGTTTGAAAATCCGTTTTATCAGCGCGATACTTTTTCTTGGACGCAACTTCTTGGAACGCGGATGACGCGGATGCTGCGCAACACTGATTTCTTTTATCTCGATCCAATTTTTTAGAACGCTGATGACGCGGATGCTGCGCAACGCTGATTTCTTTATTAATCCGTGTGCTATTTTTTGGACTCAACATCTTGGAACGCGGATGACGCTGATGCTGCGCAACGCTGATTTTTTTTTATCCGCGTTTTAAAATCCGTTTTATCCGCGTACTGTTTTTTGATTGTTGATGATAATAATGCTGCTCAAAAATGTTTCTTAAATAAAATAGACCCAATTTTATAAGCTATTTTTTAATTTTCTATCCAACTAATAATTTCTTGGTCTAATGGATTGGTGGTTGCAGCAATGCTTTTAGCCCAATTGCCATTTTGGTCTATCAAAAATTTATGAAAATTCCATTCAACTTCAGCATTTGAAACTCCGTTGTTTGATTTTTCAGTTAACCAAACAAATAATGGATGAATTTCGTTTCCTTTTACTGAAATTTTTTCCATCATTGGGAAGGTTACACCATAATTTTTAGTGCAAAAATTTTGGATTTCAGCATTTGATCCAGGTTCTTGCGATCCAAAGTTATTGGCAGGAAAACCAATAATTACAAAATTTTTAGCAGCATAAGTTTTATATAATTCCTCTAAACTTTTGTATTGAGGTGTTAATCCGCATTCGGAAGCGGTATTAACTATCATCACTTTTTTTCCTTTTAATTCTGATAATTTAAATTCTTTACCATCAATTGTTTTTACTGTAAAGTCATAAAAAGATTTATTTTCCATAGCTATTGATTTTTGATTTTGATTTTGAGCACAAGCTGAAAAAAAGGCTAAGGTGGTCAAAAAAGAAAATGATAAAAGAAATGATTTCATAATTTGATTTTTCATGTAACTTAAAATGTAGGATAATGTTTAAACTTTAAGCCCTTTCGGCAAATAAAACTTTAATTTCAGCATTCGCTAAATTGATGGCTAATTTTAAATCTTGTAAATAAATGTGTAAAATATCATTCCGTTTGCTTAAAGGATTATATTTTTCGAGATAAGCCAATTTATCTAAAATTCCATTAAACTGAATTACACTAAAAGGGCCTTTTGCCTTGTGCGCATAATGTTGAAAATCGGTCCACTTTTCCTCTGAAACGGCTACATTCATTTGTTGCAAATATTCATTGGCATCAATTAAAAAAGATTTTAAAATTTCATTTCTGAATTCTAAATCACCATTTGCTATTGAATCAATGTAATTATAGTTTATAATTGAAACATTCTGAGGAACAATTGGCGAATTGTTTACTGTACTTTCAAATTCTAAATACAATTTAAGTTTTTGTTTAAACTCATCAATGTTAATGGGTTTTCCCAAAATATCATCCATTCCAGATTCAAAACATTTATTTAAATCGTCATTCAAAACTTGCGCAGTTAAAGCTAAAATTGGAGTTGTTTTCAAATTGTTTTGTTTCTCAAATTCGCGCCACAATTTAGCTGCATCCAAGCCGTCCATAATGGGCATTTTTACGTCAAATAATGCCAAATCGTAACTGTTTATTTTTAGAAGTTTTAATGCTTCGTTTCCGTTTTCTACTACATCTACTTCAATTTTTAAATTTTGCAGTAGTTTTTTAATTAATAATTGATTGGTTGGATTATCTTCAGCTAACAAAATTTTTTTACCTTCAAAAGCAAGAACTGACGAAACACTTTCTTGTTTAGGAATATTTTGAATATTATGTTTTTGAAAAGGAATTTCAATTTTAATTTTGGTTCCAAAATTTATATTGGATTCAACTGAAAAAGAACCATTGAGTGAATCTGATATTTTTCTGATATAAAAAAAATTAAACTCTTTGGTTATATTGTTTCCATTGAAGCTTTCAAACAAAATAGGATCAACTTTTTCAAGCAAGGAAATGTTTTCTTTGTTTAGGTAAATATTGGAATCAGAAAATTTTAAGATTAGGTGAATTTGATCATCATTTAAATTTTCGAAATCAATGGATAATTTAACTTTTCCAAATTTTGAAAAATTTATAGAATTATTTAATAAGTTGGAAATAATTAATTGTAATCTAAATCGATCACCACTAATTTCATAGTTTAAATTTCTCTCCAATTCAGTGTTAAAATCTATTCCAGATTGAACCAACATGGGAGAATAAATTTTATTAATTTCTGATAAAACCTTATTTAAATTAAATCTTTCTTGATTAATGATAATTTGATTGTTATAAATGGCATTTAAGTCAAAAATATTTTCCAACAAAATGGAGATATCCTTAACCGATATTTTAATACCATTTATGTAATCTAAAAGGTTTTTTTCATTTGTATTTAATGATTGGTCTATAAGCTCGGCAAATCCAAAAATGCTTTGAAGTGGGTTTCTGATTTGATGATTGAGGCTAGAGAGGAATATACGCGATGTTTTGTTATGTACATCCGACTTTTCTTTAAGAGCTCTATATTCATAATTAGAGCTTAAATCATTAAAATCATTAAAAAATAATAAGAAGGAATTTTTGGAAGTTTTAGTAACTAAAATATCATAGTTTTCTATGAGTCCATTCTTTTTATAGATAGAAAAATTATTGCTGAGCGTAATTTGTTCAATGCTATTAAATTCCCCCATAAATGCTTTAAACTTGTCTTGCTCTGTTACATTTATGAATTCAATAAAATTAACGGTTTCTTTTGAGTAAGAAGATTGAAAATTATCTTTAAAATTGTTATTAGAATTTAAAATGTCAAAATTATTATCAATAGATAATAAATAAAATCCTTTTAAATTTTCAAGTTGTCGAAACATCTGTTAATTTTTTATTCTTAAAAAATACTGTTTGGTTAACTCGAATTTATGTATTTTATTTTATGAAGATAATTTATCTTTTAATATCTTTTTGAAATTTCGACTAACAGGTATTTTAATCCCGCCAATAAAGATATCATTATTCTGAAATTCTTGAATTTTATCAATGTTAATAATATAAGATTTGTGAACTCTTAAAAAATGGTATTCTTCAAGTTTTTCATGCAAAGATTTCATGGTAGAAAGCACTGTGTATCGCTTATCAGTTAGATAAATATTAACATAATCGCCTAAAGCTTCAACATATAGAATTTCGTTAAGTGCTAAATTAATAAGCTTTGATCCAGACTTGACGAAAATGCTGTTTACTTCATTTTTGTTTTCAATGCCTTCAGCGATTTTATTTTTAAATTCTTTTAGCGCTTTATCGCAGGCTTTATTGAATCTTTCAGGTTCAATTGGTTTAGTAACGTAGTCAGTGGCGTTATAATCAAATGCTTTTAAGGCATACTCACCTTTTCCGGCAACAAAAATAATTAGAGGTAATTCACTTAAGGTATTAATGAAAGCAAAACCATCCATCAAAGGCATTTCTATATCCAAAAAAATTAAATCGACCTTTGATTTTCCAAAAATCTTTGAGGCTTCAATGGCACTCGAAAACTCTCCTACCAAATTAAGATAAGAAACATTTTCAATGCACTTTTTTAAAATTTTCCTCGAAAAACTATCATCATCAACTAAAATACAATTCAATTTTTCCATTTGGTCTATTTATTTTTCAATAATAATTTTTTTAAAATAGTAATTCAAATTTAAAATTCATTTTTTCGGTAAAAAAGGATTTTCAGACTTTGATTGTTTAAAATTGATCTGTTGCTAACATTACTAAAGTGCATGCCTCAATTGTTTCAATTCCCTTTGATTGAAGGAAGTTTTCCAACTCATTGTTTTCAGTTCCGGGATTAAATATAACCCTTTTAGGCTTTAAATCTGCAATATAATCTTGGTAAACCGATTGATTTTTAGGGCCTACATACAGAGTAATTGTATCTACATTTTCAATTGGTTTTAGCTCGTTTAAAATTTCTAATCCAAAAACATTTGCTTTTTTTTGCCCCACTAAAACAATTGGATAGTCATGTTTTAATAATCTTTCTGCGGCCAAATAGGCGTATCTTTCAGGATTATCCGATGCGCCAATAACCATGGTCAGCTTATCTTTTTTCATACTAAAACGTTTTTACTGATTAGTTTTTCTGCTAAATATTTTGCTGTGTAAGAAGCTTCAACTTTTATTAAATCTTCAGGAACGCCTTCAAAAACAACATTTCCACCTAAATCGCCACCTTCTGGTCCTAAATCTATAATCCAATCGGCACATTTAATTACTTCCAAATTATGTTCAATAACCAATAATGAATGTCCATTATCAATCAATGAATTAAATGCTTTCAATAATTTTTCAATATCATAAAAATGGATACCTGTGGTTGGTTCATCAAAAATGAATAAAATAGGATCGGCTGATTTTCCTTTGGTTAAAAAAGAGGCCAATTTAATTCTTTGTGCCTCTCCTCCACTTAATGTATTACTTGGCTGACCTAATTTAACATAACCCAAACCTACATCTTGTAATGGTTTTAATTTATCAGTAACTTTTTTCTCGTTGTAAGCTTCTGCTGATGGTTCACTAAAAAATGCAATTGCATCATCAATAGTAAATTCCAAAATGTCGCTAATTGATTTTTCCCTGAATTTAACTTCCTGAATTTCATCTTTAAAACGTTTTCCATGGCAAGTTTCGCAGGTTAAATAAACATCAGCCATAAATTGCATTTCAACTTTCACAAAACCTTCACCTTCGCACATTTCGCAACGCCCACCTTCTACATTAAATGAAAAATGCGATGGTTTGTAGCCTCTTGTTTTTGCTAATTTTTGATTGGTATATAAATCTCTGATTTCATCGTAAGCTTTTACATAAGTAACTGGATTTGACCTAGAAGATTTACCAATAGGATTTTGATCAATAAATTCAACATCTTTAATTCTGTCAATACTTCCCGAAACTTTATCAACCAAACCCGTTTTTTCGCCATATCCTCCAAATATTTTTTTCAAAGAAGGATAAACTATTTTTTTGATTAAAGTTGATTTCCCCGAACCACTCACTCCAGTAATTACGGTTAAATTATTTAAAGGCAAACGCACATTAATTCCTCTTAAATTGTTTTCACGAGCGCCTTCTATATCAATAAAAAATTTGGCTTTTCTTCTAATTTTTGGAACTTCTATCTTTCTGGTTCCGTTTAAATATTGAGCCGTAAGACTAACATTTTCACTTAATAATTCTTCATGATTACCTTGAAAAACCACTTCGCCACCATAACTTCCTGCCTTTGGACCAATATCAATAATTTCTTCTGCAGCGCGAATAATTTCTTCATCATGCTCAACCACAATAACTGAATTTCCAATTTCTTTTAAAGATCGAAGCACTCTAATTAATCTTTCGGTATCGCGAGAATGTAAACCAATGCTTGGTTCATCTAAAATATACATAGAACCTACCAAACTGCTTCCCAATGAAGTAGCCAAATTAATACGTTGCGATTCACCACCCGATAAACTATTCGATAAACGATTAAGCGTTAAATATCCTAAACCAACTTCTGATAAAAAACTAAGTCTATTGGTGATTTCAATTAACAATCTATTGGCAATTTTTTCCTCTGTTTCCGTTAGTTCTAAATGCTGAAAATGCTGCAAAGCTTTATCAATAGGTAAAACAACAGTTTCTTGAATTGATTTCCCATTAATTTTTACATATCCAGCATCTTTTCTTAAGCGTGTTCCTTTACAATCTGGACAAACAGTTTTACCACGATAACGCGACAACATTACTCGGTATTGAATTTTATAACTTTCTGATTCTAAATATTTAAAAAATTCATTCAGCCCTTGAAAATATTTATTGCCAGTCCACAAAAGTTCTTTTTGCTCCTGACTTAATTCAAAATATGGTTTATGAATGGGAAAATTGAACTTATCAGCTTTATAAACTAAAATATCTTTCCATTCTTTCATTTTGTCACCTTTCCAACAAGCAATAGCATCATCGTAAATTGAAAGGCTTTTATTCGGTATAACCAAGTCTTCATCAATTCCAATCACAGAGCCAAATCCTTCGCAGGTTTTACAAGCTCCAATAGGATTATTGAATGTAAAAAAATTATCGCTTGGTTCTTCAAAAGTTATTCCGTCAAGCTCAAACTTGTTGGAGAAATAAATAAATTCAGGTTCTTTCGTTTCAAAAACTTCTAAATAACACTCTCCTTCACCTTCAAAATAAGCTGTTTGAATAGAATCTATTATTCTACTTTCGTTTTGGCTATCTGTTTTTTCTAAAACAAATCTATCAATTAATACAAAAACCTCTTTTTCATTTAACTTTTTAGAAGAGCCAATTAGTTCATCAATTCTAAACTGCTCTGACCCAATTTTCATTCTCGAAAATCCTTGTTGAACTAAAACTTGCAACTGATCTTCTACACTTCTCCCCTTTTTTAATTTTAAGGGTGCATACAAAATCATTTTTGTTTTATCAGGGTAAAGATTAATTTTTCTAATTACATCGTCAGGAGAATCACGAGTAACTTGTTTTCCTGAAACGGGAGAAATAGTTTTACCAATTCTAGTGTAAAGTAATTTTAGATAATCATAAATTTCAGTTGATGTACCAACAGTTGATCGTGGATTTTTGGAACTTACTTTTTGCTCTATGGCTATGGCTGGGGATATTCCTTTAATATAATCAACTTCAGGCTTTTCTAGTTTTCCTAAAAATTGTCGGGCATAAGATGATAAACTTTCTACATATCTTCTTTGACCTTCGGCAAATAAAGTATCAAAAGCTAGAGAAGATTTTCCTGAACCTGACAAACCTGTAACAACCACAAATTTGTTTTTGGGAATAGCTAAATCTATATTTTTTAGATTGTGTGATTTTGCTCCTTTAATTAATATAAACTCATGAGGGCTCAAATCCTCTATTTTTCCGTATTTCATTTACCTAAAATTGGTTTGCAAAATTAGTTTTATTCATTGGTTTTTAATGGCCATTTTAATGACAATTGAAAATAAGTATTGTTTTTTTTTACCAAAATTTGGAAATCTGATTTTTATATTTTTATATTTGTTCAAATAACAAAAAAGATTAGCCTATAGCTGAAACATTTACTTCCTTTTAAAATTTAAGAAAACACTCAAAAGCGGAGGTAATTATGTTTAGCAATTTAGAAGATCACCAATTGGTTAATCTGTACATTAAAGGTGATGAATCAGTTTTAGAAATTTTAGTAAATCGTCACAAAGACAAATTGTACAATTACATTTATAATGTAGTTAGGATTGAAGCTTTGGCCGAAGATATTTTTCAAGATACCTTTTTCAAAGTAATTAGAACCATCAAAAAAGGCCAATACAATGAAGAAGGAAAGTTTTTTCCTTGGGTTGCCAGAATAGCTCACAATTTAATTATTGACCATTACAGAAGAGAAACCAAATTCCCAATGATGGAACAAAGTGAGGAATTTGATATTTTTTCAATCATTAAAACCAAATCAAATAGTCATGAAGATGATTTGTTTAAATATCAAGTAAAAAAAGATTTGAGAAAATTGTTGTTAGAATTGCCTCATGAGCAAAGAGAAGTTTTGATTATGAGAATGTATCATGACATGAGTTTCAAAGAAATTTCTGATATGACCAATGTGAGTATTAACACGGCTCTTGGCAGAATGCGTTATGCTTTAATAAACCTTAGAAAATTGATTGAAGAAAAAAAGATGGTACTTTCTTAGCATTAAACAATAATAAAAATAAGGCTGCGTTTTTATCAAAAATTAAATGCAGCCTATGCTAGTAAATCTACAATCAACTTCATCTGAAAATTCACTAGGGAAAACGGAAAATGAGCCTAAAGAAAGTTTCAGAAAATCATTAAAACCTTCTGATAGCGCCATTCAAAACATTTTGAATTTTTCAAAATCGCTTGAAATCAATACTTCAAAAAGTATTGGATTTTTTGAAAACATTAAGAATTAAAATTGGTTTTTAAATGATTAAAAAGCTTGGAGAAAATCTCCAAGCTTTTTTGTTTATTTAGCTTTTCAATTGTATGAACAAAAAAGAAAAGTATTCGATTGTTTTAAACTGGTTTAATGAAAAAATGCCAGTTGCAGAAACAGAGTTAATGTACTCAAACCCTTACGAATTGCTGGTGGCTGTTATACTTTCAGCGCAATGCACCGACAAAAGAGTGAACATGGTTACACCAAAACTTTTCGAAAGTTTTCCGATTCCTGAAATTTTGGCAAATGCCACTTTCGAGGAAGTTTTTTCAATTATTCGATCTATCAGTTATCCCAACAACAAAGCCAAACATTTAATAGGAATGGCCAAAATGTTGATGAATGATTTTAATGGTGAAATTCCAAATAACATAATTGACTTACAAAAATTGCCAGGCGTTGGTCGAAAAACTGCCAACGTTGTGGTTTCAGTAATTTTTCAACAACCTGCTATGGCAGTTGATACACATGTTTTCAGAGTTTCAAAACGATTGGGTTTGATTAATAAAAACACCAAAACACCTTTAGATGCTGAAAACCAATTGGTGAAACATATACCCAAAAGCCAAATTCATATTGCTCATCATTGGCTTATTTTGCATGGCAGATATACTTGTATGGCTCGCAATCCCAATTGTGAAGTGTGTGAACTAAAATTGTATTGCAACTTTTATAAGGATAAAACAAAAAAGGCTGAATCGTAATTGATTCAGCCTTTTTTTATCTATTTAAATTTTATTATTGACTCATAAATTTGTCCATCACTTGTTGACTTACTCCAGTATTAGAGAAACCTCCATCGTGATACAAATTTTGCATGGTAACATATCGTGTTAAATCTGAAAATAAAGTAACACAATAATCAGCGCAAGCTTCAGATGTAGCATTTCCTAAAGGTGACATTTGATCAGCATAATTAAAAAATCCATCAAAACCTTTTATTCCCGAACCCGCTGTTGTCATGGTTGGCGATTGAGAAATGGTGTTTATTCTTACCTTATTTTTTACGCCATAATGGTAGCCAAAACTTCTGGCAATTGATTCAAGCATGGCCTTGTTTTCAGCCATGTCGTTATAATCAGGGAAAACCCTTTGAGCAGCAATGTAAGTTAACGCCAAAACAGAAGACCAATCATTCAAAGCATCTAATTTATAAGCTGTTTGAATTACTTTATGAAATGATAAAGCTGAAATATCGTTTCCTTTTTGGAAAAAATCATAATTGGTATCAGTGTAATGTTTGCCTTTACGCACATTAACCGACATTCCAATTGAATGTAGCACAAAATCAATTTTACCACCTAATTTTTCCATCGATTCAGTAAATAATTTTTCTAAATCTTCTAAACTAGTGGCATCAGCAGGAATAACAACAGTATTACATTTAGCCGCCAAATTGTTTATTTCGCCCATTCTGAGCGCAATTGGAGCATTTGTTAAGGTAAAAGTTGCGCCTTGTTCAAAACATTTTTCGGCCACTTTCCAAGCAATTGAATTGTGATCAAGTGCACCAAAAATAATTCCTCGTTTTCCTTTTAATAAATTGTTTGACATAGGTTTTTGTGTAAACGATTAATAGTTAATATTCTCTGCCTAATTTCTTTAATTGATTGATGTGCGAAACGAAAGCAGAAGCTAATGTTGGTTTAAAATTATAAGGAATTCCGAACTCTTCAGCTGTTTCACGAACAATTTTTGAAATGGCATTATAATGAACGTGACTAATATCTGGAAACAAATGATGTTCAATTTGACGATTTAAACCACCCAATGACCAATTTAAAATTTTTGAATTTGAAAAATTTACCGTTGTCTTTAACTGATGAATAGCCCATTGATTTTGAATTGTTCCAGTTTCATCTGGTTTTGGAAAATCAGATTCTTCCATCACATGTGCCAATTGAAAAACTGTTGAAATAATTATTCCTGCAAAAAAGTGCATGGCAACAAAACCAATAATAATCCACCAAACTGGCAAGTCGATTAGCAAAATTGGTAAAATCAAGAAAAGTGTATAATATAAAACTTTTGAAAAAATAATTAACCAAAACTCTGAAGTTATATTGCCTTTATATTTCTGGATTAGACCTTCATTCTTGAATTTAAAAAATTGGAAAAAGTCTTTTAGTGAAATCCAAGATAAAGTAAGAAAACCGTAAAAAAACCAAGCATACCAATGTTGGTATTTGTGTATTTTTTTCTTGGGGGTTTCAGGTGAAAATCTTAATAAAGAAATTGTTGAAATATCGTGATCGTGATCATGAACGTTGGTGTAAGTATGATGTTCACCATGTTGAACTTTCCAATTTTGAGCGTTTCCACCTAAAATTATCATAGTGTGACCTAACAATTTATTCAGCCAATTTATTTTTGAATAGGAACCATGATTGGCATCATGCATAACGCAAAACCCAACTCCAGCCATTCCTAAAATCATTAAAACCAAACCAATAATGTAGGCATACCAAGGCAATGACAACGTTAGCATTAAAGCTAAAGGTGCCAGGTACAACAAAATCATTACTCCTGTTTTGATGAATAATTTGTAATTACCTGTTTTACTGATGTTTTTTGTTTTGAAATACTCGTCAACTCTTTTTCTAAGGGTTGCATAAAACTGTTTGTTTTCGGTTGAAGAAAACCTAATTGAATTTAATTTAGTCATTTAAAATATGTAAAGTACAAATGTAACCCTTATTGATAATAGTGAGTGATTCATTAAAATTAATTTTCAATAAAGATTGTGAAAAACTAATTCATTAATGACTTAGCATTTTGAATGGCTTCTTTGCTTAAAGTTTCGCCACTCAGCATCTTTGCTATCTCTTCTACTCTCTCATTTTTATTTAATAAAACAATATTTGAGAATGTTTCAGTTTCTGAGATTTCTTTGTAAACTCTGTATTGATTTTGACTTTTTGAGGCTATTTGAGGTAAATGTGTAATTGAAATAACTTGCATTTTCTGAGCCATTTCATTCATAATTTTAGCCATATTGGTAGCCATTTCGCCAGAAACTCCTGTATCAATTTCATCAAAAATAATACATGGCAAGGCGATTTTTTTTCCCAATTCAGCTTTAACCGCTAGCATAAATCTTGACATTTCGCCACCGGAAGCAACTTTTTGTATTTCTCTTAATTGACCACCTTTGTTGGCTGAAAAAAGTATATTGATGCTATTAAATCCGTTTTCGTTAAACTGATTGAGTCTTTCAATTTTCACTTCAATGGCTGCATGCGGCATTCCTAACAAAAAAAGTTGCGCTAAAATAGAATTAACAAATCCTGAAACTGATTTTTTGCGCTTTTCTTCTATTTCTTCAGCTAACTTAAACAATTCTTTTTCTATGTTTTGAAAATCTTTTTTCAGGTTTTCTAACTCTTCTTCCAATGAATAATTTTCGCTTAACTTTTGCTCCAGTTCACTTTTTAGAGCAAATAATTCTTCCAACTTCATAACTCTATGTTTTTGGAGCAAATTATTTACCTGATTAATTTTTTGGTTTAAAATTTCAAATTGTTCTGGATCGAAATTTAAATTTTCCTCAATTTGTTCGGCTTCTTTATTAATGTCTTGAATTTCAATTAAAGCAGAAACAATTCGGTCTTTTAATTCTTTAATATTTGAATTAAAATTTGAAATAGATTCAAATAAAATTTTGATTTTTTTTAAATTATCTATAACTCCATTTTCATTAGATAAACTTGCTGCAATTTGACTTAAATTGTATTTAATGCTTTCTGCATTGTTGAGTGTTTCTAACTCTTGTTCGGCATTATCAAAACCTTCGGCATCAAATTGAATTTCGTTTAATTCATTAAAAAGAAATTGATTGTAATCGAAATCTAATTTGGCTTTTTTTTCTTTTTCGGAAGTTTCTTCTATTTTTTTTTGAATTAGTTTGTAAGCATTAAATTGCTTTTTAAAGTTTGAAACTAATTCATAACATCCTGCAAAATTGTCGATTGTATTTAATTGAAAATTGGATTGATTGAGCAATAAAGTATCGTGTTGAGAGTGAATATCGATTAACTTTTCCCCTAATTCTTTCAATACATTCAAATTTACTTGACTATCATTAATAAATGCCCTTGAAGAACCAGAAGTTGAAATTTCTCTTCTTATAATAGTTTCAGGAGAAAAATCGATTTCATTTTGCTCAAAAAATTGATTGAGTGTATAATTTTTAATATCAAAAACACCTTCAATAATGCACTTTTTGTTTTTGTCGCGTAAAGAATTTGTATCTGCTCTTTTTCCTAAAATTAATTCAATAGCGCCTAAAAGAATAGATTTACCAGCACCTGTTTCTCCTGTAATGGTAGAAAAACCGCTTTTAAACTCAATTTCTAATTGACTTATTAAGGCGTAATTATTGATTGATAAATGTTTAAGCATAATTTGAATTGCACCCAAAAGTAATCAACCAACGAACACAAAAATTAGTTTTTCGGCAAATTATTATTAAGATGTTGCTAGTCAAAGTGTCTTAATTCTTCTAACTTTTCGAGCAGCCAATCTTTCCCAACAAATTTCCCAATGGCATTAATTTCTTCGATTTGTTCTTCTATTCGTTTAATATCACCTGGGTCAATTTTGGTTACCTTTTTTAAGATTTTGATAAAGTTTAAATACAATTGGCTATGATAAGACAAGGTTTTTTTCCTCTTCAAATACATTCTAAAGCTATCAACTAAAGAATATAGTGGGTCAAAATCTTTTAGTTCATAAAAGGTTTTTAGTAAAATTACTTTTGAATCGAGGTATAAAAACATTTCATCGTATTCAACTGTGGCCAAAAGTTTAATAACTTGCTTGTATTGTTTAGTAGCAAAACAATATTTGGCTGAATTAAACGAAAACATGTTATCACGAAACTGCGGTGCTAACTTGCTTGTAAACTCATTGATGAAATTATTTGTCCACTCAAATTCTTTTAACTGAAGTGCTACTGAAATAATGTTTTTGTAACTGAATGGGCTAATGTATTCATTCACATTCATGATATTTTTTTCAATTTCTAATTTGTATAAATTAAAAATGATGCTGTAAAATTTATCATGGCCATTGTTTACTTTTTTTATGCAATAGTTTTTGGCTAAAACAAACATGTCAACCGCTTCTTCCGATGGAAAACTATCGATATTGTCAATCAAAAGTTGGTAAAGTGTATTAAAATGTGATTCGTTTTCAAAATCAACCAACGTTAAAAGCGCATTTCTGTAAATATTGATAATTGGAATGTGGCCATACTTATTGTAGTCGATATGTTTCAAAATATCTTCCATCAAACCAATGTTGTATTCTTTATCAACAATATTTCTATAGTTGTTTACAGCACAATAAAGTTTTAACTTATTAATAATGTAATAGATATCTAAATTATCTGATAGTTCTTGAAAATTAGGTTCAATGGATCTGTTTTTCTGGCGTTCAATGTTTTTACTGATTTCGCTTTCTAACTGATATTGTTCTAAATAGTATCTAATTCCCCTGAAAGGCGTTTTGGCTTGGTCTTTCAGCATTTTTTCTTTCAAATTGTTGTAATACACTTCCAATTGCTTTTCATTGTAAATAGCCAAAAGAGTGATGTCAATTTGAAATTCATTTTCATTTATTTTTTTATAAATCATGTAATCTTCCACAATTTTTAGAAGATTAGACATAATGTGGCGCAATTTTAAATCATCATATTCTTTACCAGAATAAAGCTTTTTGTAAACATCTTCCTTGCTGATGTTAAATTCAGGATAAGATTTTTTAAGAATCTTGAATAAATTAATTGTGTCTAAATTTTTATTGTGGTAAGGAGAATGCACCCAATCTGACAATTGGTTCATTTCAATTGGCGTTAAGGTTGCTAAAACGGAGGTTAATTTATTACTTAATAGCATGACAAATTGCTTTTTTAGATACTTTTTTCAAATGTTCTTAAAAATTTGATTCGAATCTAAAATTAAAATATCAATTCGTCTGAATTTGTCTGATACAATTAAAAGACAATTGTTGATAAAACAATGCTGAATTTTAATATTATTATTGAATTACAAGCATTCTAAACTCTTTTTGGAAATATATTGGAAACTGAAATGTCTATCTTATTTTACCAGTATAGAAGTTTCAAAACATTGTTTATCGTAATTAAATGTAGAAGAATTATACAAAAACAACTCTATTCTAAGCTTTTGTTCCCCTTTATTTTCGAAAGGAATTTTTGCGACATTTCCCGAACTTAACACCAAATCATTGAACATCCAATTTACATTTTTTATTTGATAATTTCTGAAGGTTTCAGTTTCAAGTTTTATAGTTAATTCATTGCCGGCATTCACCTCTAAAGGAATGTTTTTAAAAATATCTTGTCTTTCTTCACCATCTACAATTTTACAATTTTCAAACTCTGGCTGACTTTTTAGGTAGTTAATGCGGTAAATATCCATATCGCCATAACCGCCTTTTCTATCAGACGCAAAAAAGGCTTCTTTGCCATTGGCATTCATAAAAAGATACAAATCATCACCCGAACTATTAAATGGTAAACCTAAATTAACAGCTTTTGAAACTTGTCCGTTTTTGAACTCCGATTTAAAAAAATCATATCCTCCTAAACCGTCATGGCCTTTTGATGAAAAATAAAGGTAATTGCCATCAGGCGAGAAATAAGGCGCATCTTCATTAAAAATCGTATTCACATTTTCGCCTAAATTAATGGCTGGTGAAAATTTGTTTTCTCCTATTCTTTCGCTAATGTACAAATCTAAACCTCCTAAATTCCCATTTCGTTCGCTAGTAAAAACCATATATTTTCCATCGGGCGATAAAACAGCGCTAGGTTGATAAGTCCTAAATTTATTAATAGGAGAAGCTATTTTTTTTGGTTTTCCCCATTCATTGTTTTGGTTCTTTTTTGAAATAAATAATTTTTGTTTTCTGTAAAGGATCACTTCATTTCCATCCCAAGTAAACATAACCAAAACATAATGAATTTTACTTTTAGGGTTCGTGCCGGGCGTAATGTATTTTTCAGGTTTTGTTAAGTTTTCACCTTTACGCAAAACAAAGTATGTTTTTTCAACATTTTTGTCGTCATAACTGTTTCTAGCACCATCTCTTCTGGTAATAAAAAACATTAATCCCGATTTGGGTTCGATAATCGTATTGTAATCGCCAAATTTTGAGTTTATTCTTCTACCAATATTTTCAATTTTCACATAACTTTCTTCACTGTCATCAAAATAGCTCAATAACTCGTTTTGGTTTTTAATATCCGATTCATTTGTTTTCGAAAGTTTTTCTTTAGCCAATTCTGCTTGTTTGATGGCGTTTTCAACTTCTGCCTTTAGCAATTTACCTTGTTTTCCTTTTTTGGCTGATGGCAAAAAGTTTTTAAAATTCTCAATTGCCTTATCGTAATTTTCATTTTTCAAATAGGTGTACGCCAAAAAGTAATATGATAAGGTTTTAGGTTTTTTGCCAGCATATTTTATAGCTCTTTCAAATGGTAAAATGGCTTTTTCTGAACTATCGGCTGTAGCGGTAGAATACAAATAGCCTAATTCAAAATTGTTATTAAAATCGGTACTGTCAATTTGCACCAATTGCGTGTAAATATCTCTTGCTTCAAAATATTTGCCTTTGTTCATTAACTTTTTGGCTTTTGCTTTAAGCTTGCTTTTATCGGATAAATTCGCATTTTGGTTCTGAGCCGATAAAGTCAATTGAGCAATTATTAAACAGACAAAAAGGGTAATTCTAGTATGATTCATGCAATAAATTAAAAATGAAAACTAATTTTGATTGTGTAAATTTGATGATATTTTAGAAACAGAAGCATAAAGTTTTTAAAGAAATTTGACATTTTGGACAAAAAGTTCGAATGTGTTTATAATTAAATAGAATATATTTGAAGTACAAATAAATGTAATTTGCTTATTACCATGAAAAAACACACTATATTATCACTTATTTTTGCAACTTTAATGTTGCAAGGTTTTTCACAAAAACCAAGTGACAAATTATTCGATTTAAACCAAAAAGCAGATTTATTTACTTATTCTGACAATTGTTTTGGCTTAAACACACAGTTTAAAACCAATATTAAAGCTGATTCAATAACTTGGAATTTTGACGATATTTTTAACCCTAACAACAATGCTAGAGGAAATAATGTATCACACAAATTCAATAAGCCAGGTGCTTACAATGTTTCAATTACATCTTGGAGCAATGGAAAAGCCAATGTGCATTCAAAAATTGTTACCATCAAATCTATTCCACAGCTTAATTTAAACATTGGCTCAGGCATTTGCGAAGGGAAAACAGAATTGCACAATATTATTAGAACCAATGCTTTTAAATACGAGCCTAAAAACTTCAATCCTGAATTGGCTAATTCAGCTTACAACAAAATAATAAGAGCTGACGGAAAATGTGTGAACGAAAACTTTGTAATTTATGAAATTACTAGTTCTTACAAACCACTTGAAGCCACTGCTATTGCCTCTTTAAAAGATATTTATGAAGACAATGTTTTAAATAGATCAGGTAATCCTGATATTTATGAAGATAATGTTCTAAACAAACCAACAAACCCTGACATTTATGAGGACAATGTTTTAAACAAAACAACTAATCCTGACATTTATGAAGACAATGTTTTAAACAGCACTTCCAACCCAGATATTTATGAAGACAATGTGCTTAATGTTGTACCTAATGGCGATATTTATGAGGACAATGTTTTAAACCTTGAAGGTAATCCAGATATTTATGAAGACAATGTTTTGAATCTTGTTGGTAATCCTGATATTTATGAAGACAATGTTTTAAACAGTGTAGAATTTGATAAGGACACTTTAAAATTCAAAAAAGAAATATCGAATTTATTTGAACAGAAAAAGGAAATTAATGGCGTTAGAAAAAGTTATTTAAAAGTGGCTTTACCTAAAGAAAGTTATTTCTGGAACTCGAATGATAAAAACTTGGTAATTACACAATGTAAAACTGGATTGTATTTTGCGAAAGCCAATAAATTAAACAGTGCTGTAGCAAAAAGAACCAAGGTTATAATTCCCAACATTTTTACACCTAACTATGATGGAATTAACGATAAGTTTAGAATAGCTGGCAATGAAGGTGGAAAAATGGCCTTATCTATTTTTAGCAATAGCGGAAGTTTAATTTATACTACTGAAAATTACAATAACGATTGGGCTGCCGAAGGAAACGAAGATGGACTTTATTTTTATATTGTAAACGATAAACTAAATTCTAAAATTTACAAAGGAACTGTAAAGGTTTCGAGAGGAAATAAATAAAAATTTTACCTACGAAAAATTAAATAAGCCGTTCAAATTTTGAGCGGCTTATTTTTTTTCTAAAAAATTTAAACCCGTTTTTTTACAAAATCACAAAATGACTATATTATAGACATTAATTGGTTAATAATTTAGACAAATGGAAATGATTGAAGCTAAACGAATAGTGCTCAACTTAAAAAAAATGGGTTTTGTAAATGCCTCATGGATGAAAATTGGTGATGCCTGCTACATTGAAGCTGGATGGTTTAAGTTTTATGATTATGACGCTGCCAAATTATTTGTGCAAGGTATTGCCATTGAAAAAAGACTGTTGGTAAAAGAAAATTTTATTGGTAAAATAATTGCCCGACAATATCAAAACCAACCCAATACCAATAAAATAATGATGGAATTGAATGCCATTAATAAATTGGGCGATGGATATTTAAATAAAATTGATCCGAAAATTCAATTAAACGTATTAGAAAAATTGAAGGAAGTAACCGAATTATTGGGCAACGAAGAAATGGCTTAATTTGGGTTAATTGGGTTATGATAGAAAAAGCTTTAAACTTTCTGTTGACTTTTATGTTTCAAAACCTTGATTGTTGGGAATTTCAAAAACAAAAACCGTTAATTAATGCGGCCATTTATCCTTAAAATCCCAATAAACTAATTAACTTCGCGCGCTTATGGGAACTAATGTAAAACCTTATAAAGATTTAGATTTAGGTAAAAAAGAGCAAGTTGCTGAAATGTTCAACAACATAGCTCCAAGGTATGATTTTTTAAATCGTTTACTTTCTTTAGGAATTGATGTTTTGTGGCGCAAAAAGGCTGTCAGAATTCTAAAAAAAGAAAATCCCAAAACTATTTTAGATATTGCCACCGGCACTGCTGATTTTGCTATTGAAAGCATGAGCCTTAATCCCGACAAAATTATTGGTGTTGATATTTCTGAAAACATGTTAAGTCATGGTAGAATTAAAATTAAGGCCAAAGGTTTAGCGGATAAAATTGAGTTAAGAAGCGGTGATTCTGAAAACTTACAATTTGAAAACAATAGTTTTGATGCTATTACTGTAGCTTTTGGGGTTAGAAATTTTGAAAACCTTGAAAAAGGATTACAAGAAATGAACCGAGTGTTAAAAAAAGGCGGCACTTCTATTGTGTTAGAATTTTCGAAACCAAACTCGTTTCCATTTAAACAGATTTACAATTTTTACTTTTTAAACATATTGCCCGGAATTGGTAAATTAATTTCAAAAGATAGTTCAGCTTATACCTATTTACCTGAATCAGTCAATGCTTTTCCTGATGGAGAAAATTTTTTAGCCATTTATAAAAAAGCAGGATTCACTCAGTTAAAACAATATAAATTGATGTTTGGAATTGCAAGCATTTATTACGGTAAAAAATAATTAAACCATATAATCGTTTTAACGGTCGTTTTGAAACTTATCAAAAACATATCGTCATTTATTCTCGTTCTGCTTTGTTTGCAAAGTTTTGCGCAAATGCCCAAATTAGAAAATCTTCCAAAATTTGATAGACGAAAGCTTCATTTCGGTTTTTGTTTGGGAATAAATCGCCCAAATTTAATTTTAGAATTACGTGAAGGATACAATACAAAAGATTCACTGGCCTCAGTGCAATCAAAAGGTTTGGCCGGTTTTCATTTAGGTATTATCAGCGAATTTAGATTTCATCCTTATTTTGGAATACGTTTTTTACCCACTTTAAGTTTTGCCGAACGTTCAGTTGAGTTTAAATTTCAAAGAAAAGATAGTTTAGAAACGGTGGTAAAAAATGTAGAATCAACTTACATAGAGTTTCCTGTTGTTTTCAAATATCGTTCGGCAAGAGCCAATAATTTTGCGGCTTATGTAATTGGTGGTGGAAAATTTATGTTTGATTTAAGTTCGAAAAAAGATGTAGCCGATCAGTTTTCACAAGATGTTCTATTGAAACTTAATAACCAAGATTTTGCCATAGAACTAGGCGTAGGCTTCGATTTTTTCTTGGAATATTTCAAATTTTCACCTGAAATAAAACTCAGTTTTGGTTTAAAAAATGTGTTGATTAAAGACAATACCATTTTTTCAAATCCTTTTGATAGAATAAGAAGTCGTTTGATTTATATCAATTTCAACTTTGAAGGATAAAATCACAGCTTTAAATTCTTTTAAATATTTCTCAAAAACCTGCCATATATTTTTAAGATATTCGCGCAAAATTAATTGACAATGAAACCAAGTATTCCAAGAGGAACAAGAGATTTTGGGCCCGATGAAATGATGAAAAGAGAATATATTTTCGATACCATTAAAAGTGTATATCGCAAATATGGTTTTCTTCCGCTCGAAACACCTTCTATGGAAAACATAACTACCCTTACGGGAAAATATGGTGATGAAGGCGATCAACTAATTTTCAAGATTTTAAATTCTCGTATTCATGAAAGCAAAAACAAAGAATTGCTTCAAAAAGAATTTGAATTGTCATTAGAATCATCAAGAAATTCAGCAGAAATTACTGAAAAAGCTTTGCGTTATGATTTAACTGTTCCTTTTGCACGATATGTGGTGATGCACCAAAATGAATTAACTTTTCCTTTTAAACGTTATCAAATCCAACCCGTTTGGCGTGCTGATAAACCCCAAAAAGGACGATATAGAGAATTTTTTCAATGCGATGCTGATGTAATTGGTTCCAATTCTTTGATTTATGAAACCGAACTAATTCAAATTTTTGATGATGTGTTCACAGCGCTCAATCTTCCTGTAATTATAAAAATTAACAATAGAAAAATATTAGCCGGATTAGCTGAAAGTATTGGTCAAAAAGATAAATTTATGAGCATGACCATTGCTTTAGATAAATTGGATAAAATTGGAATTGATGGTGTTTCGAAAGAAATGGATGAACATGGTTTTGAGGAAAAATCCATAGAACAGTTAAAAGAATTTTTAAGTGGTTTTGCAGAAATTAAGGATTGGGAAAATCAACTGACTTATGTAAAAACCAAATTATCCAACTCTGAAGAAGGGTTAAAAGGTATTGAAGAATTAGAAGAAGTGCTTTCAAACATAAAAAATGTAGGATTAAGCACATCCGAAATTGAATTCGATTTAACCTTAGCTCGAGGATTAAATTATTACACAGGGGCCATTTTTGAGGTAAAAGCCAAAGATTTTGAAATGGGAAGTATTTGTGGAGGCGGAAGATATGATGATTTGACTGGAATTTTTGGTTTGAAAGGCATGTCGGGCGTTGGTATTTCATTTGGTGCTGATAGAATTTATGATGTTTTGGAAGGCAAAAACCTTTTCCCAGAATTTAAAGCTGCGGGCACACAAATTTTGTTTATGAACTTTGGAACAGAAGAAAGTAAAACCTGTCAAAAGCTGATAAAAACTCTACGTTCAGCAGGTTTTAATACCGAAATTTTTCCTGAACCAACACCTGGAAAAATGAAAAAACAATTTGCTTTTGCTGAAGGCAAAAAAATTCCTTTTGCTGTTTTTATAGGAATGGATGAAATAAATGCTCAAAAAGCTAAAGTCAAAAACCTAAAAACTGGTGAACAATCGGAGGTTGATTTCATCCATTTAACAACCTATTTTATTTCCATATTTCAATAATTATTCATGAAAAAAGTAGTCATTGTTGGTGGAGGAGCAGCCGGATTTTTTTGTGCTATTAATTTAGCGCGACTCAATCCTTCATTAAAAGTTTGTTTGCTCGAAAAAACTGACAAATTACTTTCGAAAGTTAAAATTTCTGGTGGTGGACGTTGCAATGTAACCCACTACGAGTTTGTTACCCGCGAATTGCTGAAAAATTATCCGCGTGGAAAAAATGAATTGCCTAGTTTATTTTCGCGTTTTGCTGTAGGCGACACTATTTCTTGGTTTGCCGAGCGTGGAGTTGATTTGCATGCAGAAGAAGATGGACGCATGTTTCCTAGTAGCAATAACTCACAAACAATAATTGATTGTTTTTTAGCTGAGGCAAAAAAGTATAAAGTTGAAATTGTGCTTCATGCTGATGTTAAAAACATTTCACAAAATGAAAATGGAAGTTTTAAATTGCTTTTGGGCAATGAAAAAGAAATAGAAGCCAACAAAGTAGTAATTACTTGTGGAGGATTTCCAAAAGAAAAAAGTTACGATTGGCTTACAGCCTTAGGTCACACAATTGTGAAACCAGTTCCTTCTCTATTCACCTTTAATTTAAAAGAAAAAGAAATAACACCCTTAATGGGACTTTCGGTTCCAGATGCTAGTATTAAAATTTTAAATCCAAAAATGGAATATCGCGGGCCCATGTTAATTACGCATTGGGGATTTAGTGGTCCGGCTATTTTAAAACTTTCAGCTTTTGCTGCTCGTGAACTTTTTTCTCAAAACTATGAATACAAAGTGCGAGTGAAATGGTTGGCAGAAATGGACGACAATGATTTAAAAGAAAGCATTGATGAATGGCGACAAGCCAATCCGAAACAGCAAATTTCATCGCATAATCCATTTGGATTTGCCAAACGTTTGTGGGATTATTTCCTTCAAAAAGCAAGTATAAAACCTGAAAAGATATTGGCTGAATTGGCCAAAAAGGACATCAATAAGCTGATTGAAGTTTTAATGAATGATCAATACGATTGTGCAGGAAAAACAACTTATAAAGAAGAGTTTGTTACATCTGGAGGTATTGAATTATCAGAAATTGAATTTAGAACAATGGAAAGTCGTTTAGTAAAAGGACTATATTTTGCTGGTGAAGTTTTAAATATTGATGGTATTACAGGTGGTTTTAATTTTCAAGCGGCTTGGTCGAGCAGTTATGTGGCGGCAGAAAGCATAGCTAAAGACAATTAATTTTTCACTTTTCCTTTAAAAGTCTGCTGAAAATTCTCAAAAGATTGATCAACATAAGCTCCAGTGGCAATAAAATAAAGGATAGGTTCAAATGCTTCAGGGGTCATGTAGCCTGGAACTGGAGAAATCATATTAACTTTTTCATCTAAAAAAACGACAGTTGGATATCCCATTTTTCCGTTTAATAGGGCAATAGCTATTTCATGGGTTGATTTTTTTTGATCAGGATTAGGATTTTTAAATGTTTGACCACCAATTACAATGGTTTCTTTCATTTCTGCATCTAATTTAACGGAGTAAAACTTTTCGTTTAGATATTTTACAATTTCAGGATGAGAAAAAGTAGCTGCATCCATTTTTTTGCACCAACCGCACCAGTCTGTATAAACATCAATAAAAATTTTCTTAGGATTTTTTTCGTTCAATTTAACTGCTTCTTCAAATGAAAGCCATTTAACTTTTTCAATGTTTTCACCATTTATTGATTTTTGGTTTTGCGAACAAGAAATAATTGGAATGGTAATTACTGAAATAAATAGTATTAAGAAACTCTTCATTTAAATTTTTTATTAAGGCAAATGTAGTTCTTATCAATAATTGAAAACTTTATTATCCTTTAAACTTGTTAAATTTTGTGAAGAACAACCATCTCCATTTGCTGTAAAATCAGTCCTTTCTCATCAAAAAACTCAAAAAACCAATTAATTGTTGCGTGTTTTTTTTCATCATTTTTTCTTAACTCTTTCACTGTTACTTTTCCTATTGTAAACTGATTGGCATAAACTGGCTTAATGTATTTCCAATGTTTAATTTCTAAGCCACAGATAACAGATTTACCAAACAATGGCATCCAAAATCTTCGATAATTTTCATTAAACAATTGAGGCCCACTGGCTATTAAACCTTTAAAGTGAGATGCTTTGGCAATTTCTACATTCGTATGAAAATCAAGAGGATCGAATGCTTTAGCAAATGAAATTATATCGTTTTCAGTTAATACTAAAGCGTCAAAATTTATTTCTTTATTTAAAGTTAAGTTTTTAATTTCCATTATTTAACTTCTTTCATCAACTTTCGAATAACCGGCATTAAAATAATTAAGGCAGCGCCACAAACTAATGCGTTTATTGCCAAACTATAATAACCATCGGTATAAGAAATTAATTTATCCATTAAGCTAGTATTGCTATTGTCTGTCGACATTTCTGCACCCAACAAACCAGCTGCATATTGGCCATAAGCACTGGCTAAAAACCACATGCCCATCATCATTCCACCTAATTGTTTAGGTGCCAATTTGGTCATTAAACTCAAACCTATGGGTGAAAGACATAATTCACCAATCGTTATTACTAAGTAAGCGGTGGTAAATATGTTTAAGGATGTTTTTCCGTTTTCATCAGCAAAAAATTTAGTTGCGTAAAAAATGTAGAATGCAGCAGCCAAAAACAAAAACGACAATCCAAATTTTACAACTGAATTTGGTTCTTTTTTTCTTAAAGCTAACCAAACCCAAACTAAACCAATTAAAGGACTGAAAACAATTACAAATAATGAATTGGCAGTGTTGTTGATAATGTTGGGGTCAATAGAAAAAAACAATAAATCGAAATGTAAATTTTCTGAAGCAAACAAGGCCAAACTTCCGCCACTTTGTTCGAAAAATGCCCAAAAAACCACTGAGAAAAAAATAAAAATAAAAGCTGCAAACATTTTGCTTCTTTCGTTCGGGTCTTTTAACTTAAAGGTTTCATATAAAAAATAAAGTACTGCTAATGGCCCAATGGTGTACATAAACATATCGGTGTAAGCAGTATTTTTAATCATTATAAAAATTAAAGGAATGCTAAATAGCGAGCCAATGTAAACTGCTATTTCTCTCATTTTTCTTTTGCTGGCATCTAAACTCAACAAAGGTGAATTTCCAATGGGTTGATAGTGTTTTTTGGTTAAAAGAAAAGTAACTAAACCAATTACCATAACCACTGCTGCTGAAAGAAAAGCATAACTCCAAGAATGATATTTACCTAAATAAACGCAAAGCGCACCGCCTAAAAGTGCTCCGAAATTTATTCCTGAATAAAATAATCCAAAACCTGCATCCCTCCTACTATCGCCTTCTTTGTATAAATCACCAACCATTGATGAAATGTTGGGTTTGAAAAAACCTGTTCCAATTATTGATAGGGTAATTCCTACATAAAACATTTCTTTGGGTGAAAAAGCAATTAATAAATTACCCGCTATCATTACTAAAGCACCAAAAAATAATGACTTTTTAAATCCCAAAATTTTATCAGCAAAAATTCCACCTATGAATGTAAAAGCATAAACAAATGCCTGAATAGCACCGTATTTTAAATTTGATTCTTTATCTGTTAATCCAAGTTGACTAACCATAAAAATGGCTAAAACGCCCCGCATTCCATAAAAGCAGAAACGCTCCCACATTTCAATAAAAGCTAAATACCATAGCTGTTTTGGATATTTGCCTTGAAAATTTTGTATATCGGCTAAGGTTTGTGCTTCATTCATTACAGTTAGATTTAAAAATTTAAAAGGCTGAATAAAAGAATTTTTGATTATCAAAACAAACGTTTCGATAGAAACTCTATTTATTCAGCCTTTTGGGTGCTTGAATTTCAGATAAATTTTAACCTCTACCGTGCATCCAAACTATTAATTTTCTGGAAATTAAAAACAAAGTAATACCTGCTAGAATTACAAATGCAGCAATTATTCCAAATATTTTAAATGCTCCTAATGTTTCAACATAACTAGCAATATAACCGCCTGCAATTTGAGCTACAAATGGCGATAAAAACCAAACTCCCATTAACATACTGGCAAATTTTACAGGGGCTAATCTTGTAATCATCGATAAGCCAATTGGCGATAAACAAAGTTCGCCAATGGTGTGAAATAAATAAGTTGCTAAAAGCCAATAAATGCTTGCTTTAATCGTGTCGTCAGCTATATCGCCTCCTCTTTCCATAACTGCACCAATCATAAAAAAGAAACCAATTCCAAGTAACAGCATACCTAATCCCATTTTAACTGGAATACTTAAATCTTTTTTGTTTTTAGCTAAATACAACCACAAAGCTGCGAATGGTCCGCCCAACAATACTATAAAAAATGCATTTACTGATTGAAACCATGATGTAGGTATTGTCCAGCCAAATACAGTTCTGTCTATAAACGAATCTGTGTAAAGTGTTAATGAACTTCCAGCTTGTTCAAAACCTGCCCAGAAAAATGTTACAAAAATGGTAATTACAAAAATCACAGACATTCTATCTGTTTCTTCTTTTGTCAAAGGTTTTTTAGCATCTTCTTGTTCGTTTGCACTCATGTTTTTGCTTGAAGTAGCAGGATATCTTCCAATTTCTCCTAGATATTTAGGTGCTAAAGCATTAAAAATTATTTGACCCAAGAGCATTCCACAACCTGCAGCCAAAAAGCCATATTTAAAACCGTAATGTGTAATTTTTTCAACTCCGTCAACTACTTCTTTTGTGGCAAACAAATCTTCTGCAAAATATCCGCAAACCAATGGTGCCAAAAATGCTCCAAGATTTATACCCATATAAAAAATAGTGAATGCACTATCTCTTCTTGGATCACCTTGTGGATAAAGCTGACCCACCAATGTAGAAATATTGGGTTTAAAAAGTCCATTTCCTAATATGATTAATAGAAATCCTAAATAGGTTGATGAAGTTCCCATATCAGAAGAAAGACTGAATTGTCCGAACATCATTAAAATACCACCTATCAAAATAGCTTTACGTTGTCCTAAAAAATTATCTGCTATCCATCCGCCAATGATTGGTGTAAAATAAACCAAACCGGTAAACCATCCATAAACAATTGTTGCATCTTCTTTAGCAATACCTAATCCTCCTTCAAGTGCGGTTTTAGATAAATAAAGTGTTAATATTCCGCGCATTCCATAATAACTGAAACGCTCCCATAATTCGGTAAAAAACAATAAATATAAACCTTTAGGGTGGTCTTTTTGTTGGAATAACCAATCAATAATAGTGATTAAAAAAGCTACAATGGCGCTAAAAAGCCCTACTTTAAATTGATCGCCACTGGTTTCGAAAGCCATACCAGCTAAATAGCGCATTACAATAAAAGCGGCAATTAAAGTTCCTACGAAAACTGCAAAAAGTCTAGAGTTTGTCATAAATCAGATTAGGTTTTAAACGACTAAAATACCTAAATTATTGAATTATGAAAATATGATGAAGATTATATACTTTGAGTTTTCTATTGAAACCTAATTTTTAAATAAAGGAAAAAGCTTTTCACAACTTCACAAACTTCTCTACCGAAACACCTTTTTCGTTTTCAATTCGAATGAAATAAATTCCTGAATTAAATTCTTGAATACTGATGTTTTCCGTTGAATTGCTAAAGGTCAAATTTCCATCTTTTATCTTTTTGCCTTGATAATCGAAAATGGAATAAGTATAATTTCCGTTTTGGTTTGCTTTGTTTTCAATAGTTATAAAATCATAAGCAGGATTGGGGAAAATGGAGATTGTTGATCTGTAATTTTGAAATTTTGCGGAAGCAACTTCACCAGTTATTCTAAAGTTATCTAAATAAATGTTGTTACCCTTTTTCTCTGATTTAAATTTGAATTTAAATCTCACATTAGGTCTTCCATATTCAATTTTTGAAATAAATATTTCCGATTCTCTCCAATGAGACGACTGTGTATTATTATAAGGCGCAGTAGAAAATAGATTTGTACTATTTAAATTAGCAAATCCTATCTGATTCCAAGTTTTACCATTGTTAATGGATATGTAAATACCTAAACTTCCTGCCGATTCTGGATCATTGGAAAACAGGGCATTCGCATAATTAAAATAAAGCTGCATGTAATCGCATTTTGATAAATCTATACTTGGACTAATTAGCTCATCAATGCCAATATTTGCTTGTTCAAAACATGCGTTTAACTCTTGATACTTAAAATTGTTAAGCTTTAAACATGCATTGCCAGCAAAAGAATTTTGATTATTAAAATCCCAAACTGAAGAGTCGTTTTCTAAATTTTTCACAATCCAATTATTACTAAAATCTGTTGAAGTTTCAAAGTTATCAGAAAACAAACCTTCAAACTGAGCAATGGTATCGCTCACATAAATACAATTGTCTTTTTCTTTTGAATTGCTTCCATTTGAGTTAGTAACAGTTAATTTTACCTTAAATTCTCCAGGAACAAAATATTTTACCATAGGGTTTTTTTGATTGGAAACTGAAGGTTGTCCACCTTCAAATTCCCAAAAATAAGTGTCTGGATTTTGAGTAGCATCAGCATTGCTTTGTTTGGCTGTAAATTGAATACTATCGCCAATTCCTATCATTTGAAAATTGTGGTAAAAATCTGAAAATGGAATATTTGCAGCATCTATACCTTCTTGATAATTACTAATTAATGTACTATTATATATTCCTGTTGCTAATAAATTGTTTATTGTCCACAAATTATTTCTTTCAGCTGATGATAATGCTAGTTTTTGATGCATCCATTGTTTTTGACCTTGGGTAAACATTTTTCCGCAGAGGCTAAAAACATGAAAATTTTGAAGATTAATTGGTTTGTTGGGCTCGCAGCTAGCGATTGTATCATCACAATTATGCATCAATGGAAGATCAAAATAGGAAGGCGTATCTGGAATACTATCAAAGTCTAAACATTGTGTTCCCGAAACATCATTTGGTCTTTTTAACCCTAGATAAAAACACAAATTTCTTACTAACAGTAAATTTTTATTAAACATTGATGATGAATCTACTCCAAAATAGGCTTCATCAATTACGATTCCATCTAAAAACTCGCCACAGGTTTGATTAGCCACGGTATATAAATCGTAGGTATGACCACCTAAAATAGCAGGTATATTTACGACCCAAATATTTAAATATTTATTTCTGGGCCATGAAATCAATGACTTAACATTGTCGAAAGCATTTTTAGTTAAATTAGATTGAATTCTATTAATGCCATTTGTTGGATTACCATTTGGGTCAAGTCGGGCTAACCTAAATTCAATTTCAGCATCTGCGGCAATGGGTTTAAAAAAAGGAATTATATCAACTGTATCAGGATTTCGTTTTCTGAAAGCCTCATTTAAATGATTAATGGCACTATAAACTCTATTGTCTGGTGCATAAATGTTAGTTGACTCAAATGGAGAAATGACATGTACCACTACGGGGATGTATTTAACCTGAGCGAAAGTTGGAAAAAAAATGATGAAAAGGGAGAAAAGTAAAATGATTGTTTTTTTCATTGATTATTCTTTAATAAATTTTTGGGTAATGTTTGTTGATTCACTTTCGATGCTTAAAAAATAAAACCCTGGTTTTAGACTTTGAACATTAATTTGATTATCTGATTTTTTTTCACTTTTTATTAATCTTCCAGTACTATCATAAATTTTGTATAAAAATTGTTGGTCATTAGTTTTAACGGTTAAAGTTTCAGCAACAGGATTAGGGAATATTAAAATTTCTGTCTGCTTTAAATCATTTTCAAAACCAAGTGTATTGCCGCAAGTATTTAAATAATCTCCTCCTATCCATTCTGCTAAAAATCGAATGGGCTTTTCTTCAATTTTTATAAAATTTCCACCAATTGCAATGCTGTTTTTAAATTTAGAAACTGAATTTATAACTCCATTAGGGAATTTAGTATTAAAACCACACCAATTTTCTCCGTCATAATAGGCGATGTTCTGTCCTGATGAACCACCTAAATTATTAAATTGACCTACCGCAAACAACTTGTCATCTATTATTGAAAGTTCAATAATATTGGAATTAACCACTTCTGCATTTTCCATTTCTACACCCACACCCTCCCAGTTTTCTCCATCCCAACGCATTATTAAATTTCCAGCATTTCCTGCTGATTTTCTAAATTGCCCAGCTACATATAAATAATCCTTATAAACCACCATGCTGTTTACCCAACCGCTACCTTTTAAACTTCCTCCCACATCAGTCCATTGATTACCATCAAAAACAGCTAAATCGTCATATTCATCAAGGTCAAATTGCCCCCCTGCAAATAATTTATTTTTATAAAAAGCAAGAGAATAAACATGTTGCCCACTTCCAATGTTAATATTAGGCGCTGCTGCGCTCCAATTTACCCCATCCCATTTGGCAATTTTTTTAATGTTTAAATTTGAAATATCAAAAGCCCCTCCAACATAAAGAGCATTATTGTTAACCAATCCACAGTTTATTATTCCACTTAAGGAATCACTACTCAAAGCTTCCCAATTATTTCCCGTCCATTTGGCAAGACCTCGTGTAAAAGGTAAATTATCTACTGCAAAAAATCTCCCAAAATAATATAGCTCATTTTGAAATTTCACACAAGAAATAGGATAAAGATGAGCTAAACCACTACCCGGAGTTACTCCATTTCCCATAACATTCCACTTCACGCCATCCCACATTGTAATACCATTTACTGTATCATAATCCATTTTTGTAAAAACTCCTGCTACATGCAACTTTTCTTCATCTTCATCCCAAATGCAGGAGATAACCGGAGAGTTTGGCCCTTCAATTCCTATTCTTTGCCAGTTTTGAGCCAATAGCTCAAATGAATAAGAAATTACAAGTAACAGGAGGATATTTTTCATTTTAGTATTTTATTAGTTTTTGAGATAAGTTTAAATTATCTGAATTTAAATGTATAAAATAAATGCCGTTTGATACATTGTCTAACTCAATAGGGAACAAATTGAAGTCATTATTCAAATTTAACTTTATTTCTTTAATTGTAGAACCCTTTAAATCTAAAATTTTCAAATTGGCCATTTGTTTTTTATCAGACCATATCCTTAACATAAAGTTCGATTGTGCTGGGTTAGGAAATATTTCTATTGTTGAATTATTACTATTGCCCATTTCCTTGCTAGATGTAGGATTAATACCTTCTAAATCAAAAAATCCTGCAAAAGCATCAAAGTCACCACCCGAATTTGGTTGAAAATAATCAAGATTTGAGCTGGGATTGTAATCAAAAAGTTCTATTTGATTTAAACTATTCCCCCCACTTCCTGCGGTTTTGCCGCTAAAATATAATCTATTAGCTGTACTGGAAACGGAATTCAAAATCTCTCCTCCTGAGTAGGTTAATCCGATAGCTTTCGCCCAATATGTTGACCACTTTAAATCAAAATCTAAATTAAAGGCATGAATAACACCCCCATTTCCACTAAAAAAATAGGGATTGATATAATGAGAGGCAGACAAAGTAGATGGAAATGGAATGGACGTTGATGGATATCCTTCTATATTGGAAGTTAAATAAAGCATTTCATTTTGAGAAATATGTAGTTTAGGATTAAAATCAAATGCATCTGTTCCGTAATAAGATCTGTAATAAAATGTGCTTAAATCATTAGACATTTTTGCTAAAAACAAATCTTGAGCACCTCCATAATTTGGTTCAAAAAAATGATCTAAATCGGTCGAACCATTATCAAAAGTGCTCATATTATTAAAATCTGTTTCACCAACTAAATAAATCTCATCATTACTATCAATAGCAATATCTTTTAATGCTGAACTTTTTGATGTTACAATACTAAATGGAAAATTTATACTGGTATTTTCTAAATTATTTGATGGATTAAACTTAACGATTTTACCAGTAAAAATTGGTGGATATACGTCTAAAGGTTGTTTCCCTAAAACAAAAAAATTATTTTCAGAATCCACATCGCAGGCATTAAGTTGTTCAGGTGAATATGACAAGCCTGTTTTCCAAATAAGCTCTCCATTTTGAGAAAACATCAGCATTAACCCATGAGGCAAATAACCACCATAATAATATGCTGTACTTCCAAAATCATCTATTCCATCAGAGGATGTATAGCCAACTGCATATAAATATCCATTGTTTGAAATTGCTATATCATTAATCCAATCTTCCTCATCTTCCAAGCCCCATAAAGTCGACCATAAAATTTGTCCTTCATTGTTGAATTTTGCCAAAAAACCTTCATTTGACGTTGTAAGATTTAAATCATCAACGTATTGAATTCCTGAACCTTCGGTAAAAAAATTGGATTCTGCGGTTATGCCCCCAATAAATATTTCATTTTGAGGATTTGCAACAATAGATCTAGCTTCGGTATTTGGATTAGAGCTACTATTTCCTCCTAAAAAATTAATCCATTCTATTTCAATTTCATTATCTAGTTTAATAATAACAGCATGCTGACCAAACAAACCACTTGTTGATGGATTATTTCCGGATGAAATAGGGAAATTAATAGACTTTGAATATCCGCAATAAATGACATTTCCATCACTATCGTTAGTAACGTCTAAAAAAGCATCTGATGCATTTCCACCCCAATAGGTACTCCAATCTAAGCTATAGGTCTCAGAAGTATTTAAAAATGCCTCAGCCATAGATATCTCAATTACTACAGGCGCTTGTTCATCATAACCATTTTCAAAATGAAATCGAAGGTCTTCACCATCAATAACTATGGAAGGTTCGGTTTCAAAAGGTGTTCTTTCGTTGCTATAAATCTGATAAGCTGTAACTCTTGAAAAATCAATGTTGCCAATGGCTGTTTCTAACAAAATATTGCTGCCTGATGATGATAAATTTTGTGCCCCTTCAAATTTTAAACTTACAGCTGATGGATCAACTCCAGCTTCACAAATTATATACATTTTAAAACCTTTGTTGTTGGAGCTGTAGACTATGTCAATACCACTCCAAACATCATTCATAATCAGTTGTTTGTAATTTGGAACTGCTGTTACAGGTTCTGCTAATCCTCCTAAAAAATAATTAGCATAACTTTCATTTCTTTTGGAGGCATAAACTTGAGGTCCACTGTTGTAATTAAAACTCATGTCCATTCTATACAAAGTATCTTCTGTGGTTGGAATGGTATCAATTTTTGCCAATACAAAATGTACCTTATCATCACTAAAATAAGCTTTTGGAAACCCGTTGGTGCTTTCATATTTAATTTCAGGAACTAAGTCGCCATTGCTGTCAACTATTTGGCCGTTGTTGGCTTGATAGCTATAAGCTGATGAAATTAATTCATCATCGGGTGGAACTATCATTTCCAATTCTTGGTATTGCACCAATTTATAATTGCTCGGATTACCATCACCAGTGTGACCACAAACCAAAACCATATCGCCAACTTTAGCTATTCCATAAGGAATATCATCTGAATTTTTGATAGAATTGTGGCTTATTTCCCATTGTTTTGTTCCGCTTGTATTGTACTTAATGGTGTGAAAATCTTTATTCATACCATTAAAACTTGTTCCGGTTACATAAATATTACCTGAATTATCACTGTTTAAGGCAGTTACTTCATCAGTACCATTTTTTGTTCCGTTAAAACTTGCTACCCATTGTTGTGTGCCAGATGAATTGTATTTAATGACAGTGTAATTACTTTCTTCTCCTTCTATTTCTGACTTTCCACCTACTACAACATTGCCATTTTTATCAACATGAATGGCATTGGCAACATCATAATTGCTTTCATCGCTGTTATAACTTTGTGTCCAAAGCACATTTAAATCATCATCTAATTTCATCACAAAAATGTCCATGCCTGTTCCAGTATTTAACTTCCCACCTCCCAGATAAATATTGCCCGCAGCATCACCATCAATGGAAGTTAAATTAGTGAATTGCATGCTTGTGCTTCCTGAAGCTTAGGTATTTATTATGGCGCCTGTGCTTGTGTTCCATTCAACTAAAAGTAGTTTTCCAGTTGTCCCTTCCAAACTTCCACCTCCTGAATACAATCTACTACCTTTCATATAAATGCTGTTTGGAATATCATCATTACTAGCATATCCTGCTGAATTTGCCCAAACAAATGAACCACCATCAGTGTATTTCAAACAAATAAAATCCATGTTTCCACTGGTGTTTTTAGTTGTACCTGTTACATAAACAACACTGCTCGAAGCGTCAACATGGAGGGCAGAAGCATAGTCTTCCGAACTTATACTACTGTTCCATGTCGCTTCCCATTGTTTACTTCCGCTGCTATTGTATTTTAAAAGTAAGGCATTGTAATTTTGACCTCCTGCATAAGTTGCGCCACTTACATAAATGTTGCCGCTTGGGTCTATTTTTATTGCTGTGGCATAGTCATTCCCTTCTGAGCTTCCTGCATAAATAGCAGACCAAACAACATTGCCACTGCTATTGTATTTTACTAAAAATAAATCGTTATTACCAGCAAGATTAAACTTTGTTCCTGCTATAAATGTGTTACCCGAACCATCGGTTAACGAAACTGGCTTGGTGTAATGAACATTGGCTGAGGTTTCTGAAACATAATACTCAACCGGAGTTTGTGCTTGCAATTGCGTTCCAGCAAAACAAGCTAAAATTAAAAAGAGTTTTTTCAT